>Ga0208462_1000152_pt1 | contig 93936 bp, 98 predicted proteins | sample AD_SCU001_MetaG_FD_184452 | JGI IMG/M metagenome (GOLD analysis project Ga0208462, IMG submission 184452) | Active sludge microbial communities of municipal wastewater-treating anaerobic digesters from China - AD_SCU001_MetaG (SPAdes) (version 2) | ecosystem: Engineered > Bioreactor > Anaerobic...
TATCACAGAATGCCCTGTGGACGGGCTACCGACAGTTCGCCGGTAATCTGCGACAAACAGGTCCGAGGATCCCTGTGATCCCCGGACACTCGCAGGAAGCCCTCTGCGCAAGCGGGGGGTAGTTCACCGGCAGGATGGAACTCTCTGTCAGTTTGGATTGGTGCTGTGAACGCTCCCATGCAAGGGAGGTCTGAATAGAGGTGTAAAAGCGTTTGCTGACAGATCTGAACCTGAATAATAGATGCTGCGGGTGGGATCCGAACCCACGATTTCCAGATGTCCCAGGTTTGGACGCACCGTTTCTCTCGAAAACCCTATGAGTCTGGCGCCCTAACCGACTAGGCCACCGCAGCACACAAAGTGCATTATAACAATGATGTGTTGGCAAATAAACCTTCTGCATCCCGGAAAATAGAGATGAGGGGTCACTTCATGTTTTTCCGGAGGTACACGTCGACCACCGCGGCGATCGCCGCCACTTCCTTCCCCTGCCGGAGCGATGCAGCCAGCGTCTGCATGCGCGTCTCCTCCTCGCGGAGGTAGCGGCGCAGGCTCGCGGCGATGTGCTCCTCCTGCAGGAAGTGCGTGTGCGTATCGCCGGCGACGAAGTGCGGGTTCCTCATGATCGCGTAATGGAGCGGGAGCGTCGTCTTCACGCCCAGGACGACGTATTCATAGATGGCCCGGCGCATCCGCTGGATCGCCTCCTCGCGGTTGGACCCCCAGGCGCAGAGTTTCGCAATCATCGAGTCGTAGTGCGGGGGGATGGTGTAGCCCATATGGATGCCGGAGTCGACCCGTATCCCGGGTCCGCCCGGAGACCGGTAGCGGACGATCTTGCCCGGGTCCGCGGTGAAATTGTTCAGCGGGTCCTCCGCGTTGATCCGGCACTCGATCGCGTGCCCCCGGAGGTTGACGTCCTCCTGGTCCATCGAGAGGTCCTGACCGGCGGCGACGGCGATCTGCTGCTTCACGATATCGATCCCGGTGACGAACTCCGTGATGGTGTGCTCCACCTGCAGCCGGGTGTTCACCTCCATGAAGTAGTAGTTGCCGTTCGCGTAGAGGAACTCCACCGTACCGGCGTTCTTGTAGTTCGCCGCCTTTGCCGCGGCGATGGCCGACGCCGTCATCCGCTCCCGGAGATCCGGCGTCATGATCGGGCAGGGCGCCTCCTCGAGGAGTTTCTGGTGCCGGCGCTGGATGGAGCACTCCCGGTCGTAGAGGTGGAGAGTATGCCCTTTCGCGTCGGCAAGGATCTGGACCTCGATATGGCGGGGTTTCGCGAGGTACTTCTCCACGAAGACCGTTGGATCCCCGAAGGCGGACCCTGCGATCCGCATCCCCATATCGATCGCCTCCTCAAGCCCCTCCTCGCTCTCGACGATGTGCATACCGATGCCGCCGCCGCCCGCGCTCGCCTTCACGACCACCGGGTAGCCGATAGCGGCGGCGACCTTCTTTGCCTCGTCGAGACTGGTGACGCCGTCAGGCGTGCCGGGAAGGACCGGGACGCCTGCCTCGCGCATCATCCGCTTCGACCCGATCTTCGAACCCAGCGCCTCAATCGTCTGCCACGATGGCCCGATGAACGTCAGCCCCTCATCCTCGACCAGCTTTGCAAACCGGTAGTTCTCGGCGAGGAACCCGTATCCGGGGTGGATCGCCTCGGCCCCCGACTTCTGGGCGATATCGCAGATCCGCTCCTTATTCAGGTAACTTTTGGACGGGTGGGCCTCACCGACATAGAAGGCCTCGTCGGCGTATTTGACGTGGAGCGCATTCTTATCGGGCTCCGAATAGATTGCAACCGTATCGATCCCGAGCTCCCGGCAGGCGCGCATAACCCGGATGGCGATCTCGCCGCGGTTGGCGATCAGGATCTTGTCAAAATATTTCATTGTGCAGGTTCTCTTTCCTGATAGGTAACCCGGGGCGACCCTCACTCGATGATCATCAGCACGTCGCCGTTCTGCACGACGTCCCCGGCGTTCACAAAGATCTCCTCGACCCTGCCGTCACGCGGACTCCTTATGGGGTTCTCCATCTTCATTGCCTCAAGAACAATGAGCGTATCCCCCTTCCTGACAGCGCTCCCCTTCTGGGTCAGCACCTGCAGGACCATGCCCTGCATGTTGCTCTTGACGCCGCCGGCGACATCCCCGCGCGGGATCCTCTCTCTCGCCGCCGAGGCGGCCGCCGGGACCGTGACCGAACTCCCCTCCACGGTGACGATCCGGACCGAGAAGATCTCGCCGTCAACCTCCACCTCCATGGAGCTCGGGATCTCCGCGGTCCGCACCGGTTCGGCTGCCGCCGGTTTCGGGATCACCTCGGCCTGGCGCTCACCCCGGAGGAACGACGGGGCGACGCTCGGGTAGAGGATGTAGGTGAGGACGTCCTCCTCCCGGGTGACGAGCCCCTGCTCCACCGCCTCTTTGCGCATCTGCTCGTATATGGGCGCAAGAAGGTCCGCCGGGCGAACCGTGACCGGTTCTTCGCCGTCGATGATCAACTCCCGTATCCCGGGGCTGATCGGGGCGGGAGGGCGCCCGTAGAGGCCGCGGACGTAGTCCTTCACCTCCGTCGTCACGTTCCGGTAGCGTTCTCCGCCCATGAGGACGTTGAAGACCGCCTGGGTGCCCACGATCTGGCTCGTCGGCGTCACGAGCGGCGGGTAGCCAAGGTCCTTCCTCACCCGGGGGATCTCCTGGAAGACCTCTTCCAGGCGGTCGAGCGCATCCTGCTCCTTCAACTGGGAGACGAGGTTTGAGATCATGCCGCCCGGGAGCTGGTAGATCAGGACGTCCGAGTCGACCCGATCCGCGATGGCGGAAAAGAGCGGTTCGTACTTCTCCCGCATCTCCCGGCAGACGTTGCGCACATTGCGCAACGGCAGCAGGTCGATGCCGGTATCGCGCGGCGTCCCGATGACGCTTGCAACAACGCTCTCCGTCGGGGGCTGGGAAGTCCCGAGCGCGAACGGCGACATCGCCGTATCGAGGATATCCACACCCGCATCGATCGCCGCCTGGTAACTCAGGGGCGCGACGCCGCTCGTGCAGTGGGAGTGGAGGCAGACCCTGACGTCCACCGTCTCCTTGATCCCGGTGATCAGGTCGCGGGCGTCGTGGGGCATGATCAGCCCCGCCATATCCTTGATGCAGATCGAGTCGCACCCAAGCGAGTAGAGCTCCTCGGCCATATCGATGAACGACGCGACGGAGTGGACCGGGCTTGTCGTGTAGGATATCGCGCCCTGCAGGTGCGCCCCGACGTTCCGCACCTCCTCCATCGCCTTCTTCATGTTCCGGACGTCGTTCAACGCATCAAAGACCCGGAAGATATCGACCCCGTTCTTTGCGGATGCCTCCACGAACCTCTCCACGACGTCGTCGGGATAATGCCGGTAACCCACGAGGTTCTGGCCTCGCAGGAGCATCTGGATGGGCGTGCGCCGAAGCTCGGCCTTCAGCATCCGGAGGCGTTCCCAGGGATCGTCGTTTAAGAACCTGATGCAGCTGTCAAAGGTCGCCCCGCCCCAGGCCTCGACCGAGAAGAAGCCGACTTCGTCAATGGCCCGGGCAAGAGGGAGCATATCCTCAGTCCGGAGCCGGGTGGCGATCAGCGACTGATGCGCGTCCCTAAGCGTGGTATCGGTGATATGGAGTGTATCAGATTTGGCAGCACACATCGAATTTTGCACCTCGAAGGGCTGAGGAGATTGCAATAAAGCCTCTAAAAAATTCACTGTAATAATATAAAAACATCTCGAACGGGTAGGCAGGATAAAAGCCCGAGTATCACCGCCGATAAGGATGCCAGAATGTCTCGCGGGTCTGTTTTGAACCGGGGACATATCCGCCCGCCGAGCGTGTATCCCCGTACCACCAGCAGTCTGGCGACTTCGTCGGCCCTCCGGATCTGGGTGACGATGAGGAGGACTGCGATCGGCACGATCGAGCGGGCGCCGATCGGGACCCCCTTGAGCGCCAGTGCAACCCGCATCTGATCGATCTCCTGCCGGATCACGAGGAGCCCGGTAAGCCCCATCTCGGCGATGAGCCCGATCTCGAACCCGATCCGTCTCCCGAGCCCCCAGACCGCCACGGCAAGCACCTCTCCTTCCTCCGTCTCGGCATACGCCCACGCGGCAAGGAGCAGGACCGCGACCATCCGGACCAGGTAGGAGAGACCGGGGCCGCCCCCCCACGCTGAGAAGAGCGCTGTTACGGCGATCATCGCGATGAGGGAGAGGAGCACTCCGGGCCGCGGGAGAGCCTTTGTGCGCGGCGTGAAGACGAGCCACCAGGCCAGGGCGGCGACGGCGCCCGTCGTGCTCGCGAACGCAGAAAGCGAGAGGACCACGGTGGAGAGAAGCCTCAGCCTTGGATCCTGCATATCGCCTCCCGCGCGTCTTCGAGCCTGATGTTCTCCGGGCGGGCGCCCTGGTCGAGGGCATAGAGAAGATAGGGCGGGGCGTGCCGCCACCGCGGGATCGCGCCGGGCACGCTGCCGAGGGCGGTCAGGGTCCCGCCCTCCATCTCCCAGATGGCGTCCACCCGGGGGAGGACCGCGCGCTCGTGCGAGAAGATGATGGTGATCCCCCGGTCCCTCTCCTCGATCATCCTGCAGGCCTTCCGTTTGGCGGCGCAGTCGAGCGAGCTGAACGGTTCGTCCAGCATCAGCAGGTCCGGGTCCCGCATGATCGTGCAGGCCAGGATCAACCGCTTCAGTTCGCCGCGGGAGAGGTGGAACGGGTCATCATCGCCGCGCCCGGCAAGGTCCGCCCGTGCGAGCACGTCGTCCGGCGCGAGCCCCCAGGACCCGGCCTCTTCGGCAACGGTTGGGCAGGTGACGTGGTATTCGGGGAACTGCAGCAGGAGCAGGGCCGACGTTATCCCCTGCCGCCGGACCGATCCGCTCCCGGGATGGAGGAGCCCGGCGAGCAGGAGGGCGAGCGTCGATTTCCCGCTCCCCACCGCCCCGCTGACCAGATGCACACCCTCGTCGAAGGAGCCGCTGCCCCGGAGGGTGAACGGGCCCCGGGAGAGGAGAGTATCCTCAAGATCCACCCTCACCGGCGGATCCTCCACATCGTGGGGTAGAAACACGTCTCCTCGAGCTGCGCGAAGACCTCTTCGGGCGTGCCGTGGTGCCGGATCGTCCCGCCCGCCATGAAGATGACGTAGTCAGCGCTAGCTGCGAGATCCATCGACTGCGTGCACCAGAGCACGTGGACCGCCGTGCTCTTCCTCACGGCGCTCTGGATGCGCGCGGTCGTCCCGGCGTCCAGGTGCGAGTCGGCCTCGTCCAGGATGAGCACCTCGGGGTCGTCGACATCTGCGGCGGCCAGCGCAACGAGAGCCTTTTCGCCCCCCGAGAGGGCCGATATCTTCTTATCAAGGAGGTGCAGGATGCCGATCGTCCCGGCGACTGCCCTGACCCGCTCATCCGTCTCCGGGCAGGAGCGGTGACGGAACCGGGGGGACGACGCGATCTCATCGTATACCCGGGAGAAAAGAAGCGCCCGGTCGGGGAACTCCCCCACCCACCCGATCCTCACGGCGGACGGCGGCCTCCCGGAGAGCCGGACCGTACCCGCAGAGGGTTCCTCGATGCCGGAACAGACGGCAAGAAGCGTCGTCTTGCCGCTCCCGTTCGGTCCGATCACGGCGATGTGGCTCGCGTCCACCGCCAGATCGGGGATATCGATGATCCGGTGCCGCAGGTTGACGATCCGGATCATGCCACCCGTCTTCCTATAGTGTACGCCGCGAGGACCTTCACGACCTCTCCGGCGATGAACGGGGCGACCCCGAGCAGGACCGCCTGGACGGGCGAGAGCGACGCCGAATAGGCGAGCCATGCCACACCGAAGAGGTAGGTCACGAAGGTCGCTGCAATCAGACCAAAAGCCCGGTATCTCGTCGACTGCCGTTCGTAGGCAAGCCCGGCGATGAGGGCAGCGGGGATGAAACCGATCAGGAACCCTCCCGTGGGGCCGAGAAGGACCCCGGGGCCCGCCGTGCCGTTGTGAAAGACCGGGAGGCTCATCGCCCCGAGGAGGACGTAGAGGGCGACGGGGATCACGGCATACCGCTTCATGACGACCCCGGCGAGGAGCACAAAGAGCGTCTGGAGCGTTATCGGGACCGGGGGCAGCGGTATGGATATCCAGCTCCCGGCAGCGATGAGCGCAACGAATGTGCCGCTGTAAGCAAGGACCTGGGCGCGGTGTTTCATGTAAACCATCTTACGTTGGCGGGTTGACGATAAAAATCCTGTCAACCAAAAAATTATTGGGGGTCGACATGACCCGGAACGCTAGAGCTGGAAGCAGTCGCCGGCGATAACCCGCTCTATTCTCCCGTTATCCTTGCGGATGATCAGGGCGCCGTGGTCGTCGATATCGATCGCCACCCCTTCAAAGGTCTTGTTGATGGTCCTGATGGCCACCCGTTGGTCGAGCGTCAGGGAGAGGCTCTTCCACTCGCGGATGATGGAGTCGTACTCGCCATCCTCGAGCTGCTGGTAGCGCAGTTCAAACTCCCGCAGGACCCGGGCAAGAAGCGCCACGCGGTCGACTTCGTGACCGACCTCCGCCTCGAGCGAGGTCACCGTATCTTTCAGGTTCGGCGGGAGGTCGGCAAGCGATATGTTTGCGTCGATCCCTATCCCGAGAAGGCCGTAATGGACGGTATCCGCCTCCGCGGCGAGTTCCAGGAGCAGCCCGCCGACCTTCTTATCCCCGGCGAAGATGTCGTTGGGCCACTTGATGAGCGCACTGATGTTGTACTCTTTCCTGATGGCGCGGGCGATCGCGATCGCCCCGGCCATGGTGATCATGAAGAGGTGGTCGAGGGGTATCTTCGGTTTCAAGACGATGGTGATCCAGATGCCGCCGGCAGGCGAGACCCAGGCGCGCCCGAGCCTGCCGACCCCGCCGGTCTGCTCTTCGGCGATGATCACCATGCCGTGCAGTTTCTCGGGATCGGTCTCGCTTGCAAGCTGCTTTGCGACCCAGCTCGTCGAGGCGGTGCGATCGAAGTGGCGGATCTGCTTTCCGATGAACCGGGTGCGGAGCCGTTTATGGATCTCGTACGGGAGGAGTTTACTGGTCGTCGACTCAAGGCGATAACCCTCTGCGCGGGACGATGCAATGCCGTATCCCAGCCGCCGGAGTTCCCGCACCTGTTTCCAGACGGCCGATCGAGTGATACCCAGCTGCTCTGCGATCCGCTCGCCCGATATCGGGCCGGGAGATTCCTCGAGAATCTTCAGTACATTGATTGCCGTGTCCTTCATGTGCATTACCTTTTCGCTGCAGGCGACTCAGTCGGGAGCGGGCACGGGTCCTCGCCGCATACCTGCTTCCTGACTCCCGCGTTCTGCTCCATAAAGCCCGCCAGATCAAAGATGCCGGTCACATCGACGATGCCGATCGCACCGATAGCCCCGCCGTTGCCGTCTCTCACCGGCGCTACCACCACCGGAATGCCCCGGTAAGGGCCTGTGGGGGGTCTGACCCGCTTCACCGTGTTTTCGGCCAGGACCTCCTCGAGGATGGGGCCCGTGTAGGCCTGGTCGATGACCTTCCCTTCCTCGATCCTGATCCCCGGATGATCACGGGACCGCGCCGTGACGGGCAGACGGCCGAGCAGATCATGGATGCACATCATGACGGGAGCGAGATCGCGCGCTGTCGAGGAGGCAGAGATGACGTATTGCTCCATGGCCATATCCATACTTTTCATCATGTTATAGCTAGAATAAGGTTTCCCTCTCGCCGCAGGTGAACTCCCTGATGAATTCGCGCGACGGGTATTCATGGATGCTGGAGATCAGGATCATGCCGTCGCCGATCGCTTTTCCGACGAGAAGCGCCTCGCCGGCCGCCGAGGCGGCAAGGGTTTCACCCCCGTGGGCAGGGAAGGACCCGTCGCATTCGACGGCGGCAGGATCGTACCCCGCAAGCAGGGAGGCGTACCGGCTCTCCCCGGCGAACCGGACGGCACGCGGCCCGTATCCGAACGAGTAGGTCACTGGGAACGGGAGCCAGTCGTAGGCGTCTTCCCGCGGGCACCCCGCGCCGAAGGCGAGCAGCCGCCCCCCGTTCTCGACGAAACGCCGGATGCGCCCCTCGGAGGCCCGGAGTGCCGGGAGGAGGTTTGAGTAGGCCGGGTTTGCAAACCCGGTCGGCACGATGAGCGCAACAAACCGCCCCCGCCAGAAGGGGGAGGCGAGCATGTAGGGGTTGACCATCTCGCAGCAGGCGCCGCAATCCTCGATAAGCCGCGAGAACATGAGAGGGCTGTCCCAGAGCAGCCCGACCCTGCAGGTCACCCCTTGATCACCCCGAGCGGGTTTAACCGGGCGACGATGCCCGACAGACCCGCTTCGTGTACGACGCGCACCACTTCATGGCTCGGCTTATACACCTCGGGCGCCTCCTCCGCGAGGACGGAGTCGTGGGAAGCACGCACCAGGATGCCTTCTTCTGCAAGTTGCAGCCGGAGTTCCTTCCCCCGGACCTCTTTCTTCGCCTTCGACCGGCTGAGCACCCGGCCGGCGCCGTGGCAGGTGCTCCCCCAGGTCTTCTGCATCGCGGTCGTCGTGCCGTGGAGGAGGTAGGAGGACGTCCCCATGCTCCCGGGGATGAGGACCGGCTGCCCGACCGCGGCATACGCGTGGGGGATCCCCGGGGCGCCCGGCCCGAACGCCCGCGTCGCGCCTTTGCGGTGGACGCAGACCTCCGCCTGCGCGCCGTCGACGTCGTGGCGCTCGAACTTGGCGACGTTGTGCGCGACGTCGTAGACGAGCCGCATCTCGTCGTAGTCGATCCCGTACATCTCCGCAAAGACCTTCCGGGCCTCGTGCATGATGACCTGCCGGTTTGCCCAGGCGTAGTTTGCAGCAGAGGCCATGCCGCCGTAGTAAGCGCGGCCTTCCGGGGAGTCGACCGGAGCGCAGGCGAGCTGCCGGTCGGGGAGTTGTATCCGGTACTTCCCGAGCGCGCTCTCGAGTATCCGTAAGTGGTCGGTGGCGACCTGGTGGCCGAGACCCCGTGAACCGCAGTGGACCATGAAACAGACCTGCCCCTCGACAATCCCGAAGACCCGTGCCGCCTCCGGGTCGACGATCTCCTTCACCACCTGGATCTCGAGGAAGTGGTTGCCGGCGCCGAGCGTCCCGAGCTGCGGCGCGCCCCGCTGGCGCGCCTTGGCGCTGACCGCGTCCGGGTCCGCACCCGGCATCGCGCCTTCTTCCTCACACCGGGCAAGGTCCGCCCCGGTGCCGAACCCGCGTTCAACCGCCCACCGCGCGCCGTTCACCATGACCTCGGAGAGCTCCCTGTTCGAGACCCGCAGGGTGCTCTTTGCACCCACGCCCGTCGGCACGGCGGCAAAAAGCCTCTCGATCAGGTCCCGTTTCCTGCCGGCGAGATCGGCCTCGGAGAGAGGCGTCGTGATCAGCCGGACGCCGCAGTTGATGTCGAACCCGACCCCGCCGGGCGATATGACGCCCTCGGTCATGTCGAACGCCGCGACACCGCCGATGGGAAACCCGTACCCCCAGTGGATATCGGGCATGGCAAGTGAATGTTTCACAATCCCGGGCAGGGTTGCGACGTTCGCGAGCTGGCGGACGGCCCCTTCCTCGAGCGTCTCCGCGAGGGCCCGGGAGAGGAAGAAACGTCCCGGTACCCGCATGTTGGCGACGTATCCGATGGGGACCTCCCACTCGAGGTCTCCGATCTTATTGATTCCTTCAAGCATATCGATCCCTCAGATATCGAAGATGATATCCACAGCATAGGCCTCCTCTTCTTTAACGATTTCGAGCCCGAAGTAGGATATTCCCTTGATAAGCGCCCCTGCGGAGTGCCGCGCGGGGTCGAAGGGTTCGCCCCTGGCGGTTGCGGAGAGCCGGGTGCCCTGGATATCGAGATCAAAGGTGCAGAAGACGATGTTCTCGACGTCGGTGATGAAGAGCAGTTCCGAGAGGTAGTCGATGAGGAGGGATTCAAGGTCCTCCGCCTCAAGGGAGAACCGTCGTTCGACACCCCGGTCCTCGCAGGGGCCGTACATCACGTGGAACATGGCCCGGCCTGCATCGGCGAAGAGCTCCGTTATGGTTGCGCCCCGTACCCGCATGAGGACGTCGGCGGTATGGTCCAGTTCTTCAAAACTCATGGCTTAAAAATCTTCAAAGAATATGGGAATCATGCCCCGGTGGATGGCGTCGACGTAGCGCGCCTGGTACTTCGAGATGTAGACGGTATAGTCGCCGACCGGGACCTGCAGGTCGGTCGGTTTGGGCGGTTTCACCGACGTCGGCAGGAGAATCGGGCCGCTGCAGGACGTGCTGACCCGGAAATCGCGTTTCCTCTGGAGGATGTATGACCGGACGTCGTCTGTGACGTATATGCTCCGTGACTGTCCCGGCTCCCTGGTATCGCTCTGCATGGTAGTCCTTCATGTTGGTTCTGGGTAAAAAAAAGGGTATGGTTTTGAATCTATGTGGTCACCAGGATGTTTGCCACCACATCCACGTACTGGTCCTTCAACTCGTAGATCGTGTTCGTTCCGTCCGCGTTCCGTCTCACATGCAGGATGCCTATCCGGGACGCGATGATGCCTACCATGGATGCGACGGAGTGGTAACTGATGGAGAACTGCTCCTGCAACCTCCCGTAGATCTGGGGTATGGTCAGGGATTTCACTTTTACGAAGAGTTTGAGCAGTTCGTGCCGGATTCCGTCCCGGTCCCGTGAGAGATAACCTTTGAGTCGAGCTTCTATCTCATTTTTGAGCTCATAGGGTGATCTCATATGTGCTTGTGATTCGGTATTTTATATATATCTTTTCTTTTCGCTCATTTAATCGGAGATTATGCCAGGAGGACGACAATTGTCTGACAGAATGGGATGCGGGCGGTTATGGAAACCCCGTTAACCTTAACAGTGCCTATCCGGGGTCAAATCCCCGTTTCAGGCGATATCTGCCCGCATGGTTCCCTCCCCGGCGCACCCTCCCGCAGTGTCGCCCCCCCGGCCCGCCACGAACGCCGGAGCGGACGACAGGGGGATCTATGGGGCGCCCGGACCCCCTCCTCTGGGGGGTATCGGGACAATGCAGCCCCACAACGAGAGAAACCCGATTCCCGCCTTATATCCATGAGCAACCCTTTAACCTATCACAATCGTACACTAATACAGCATGGAATTTGTCAGATACGACATCAACAAATACTCTCCGCGGCAGATGGTAGCGCTGCCCCTCGTTCTTCTCCTCCTTGCCGGGATCCTGCTTGGCTACACCACGCTCACCACCGGCCTGCCCTTGAAACCGGGCATCGACTTTGCGGGAGGAACGGCGGTCACCGCATTCACCTCTGACAGCAGAGAGACAATAGAGGCGACATTCTCCGGGTACCCGCTTCTATCGGTGGGTGAGGGGATCGGCGGCGGGAAGTACATCCAGTTCGGCCCCATGGACGACGCCCGGTACCAGAGCCTCGTTGCGCTCATCAACGAGAAGTATCCCGATGCAAAGGTGGACCAGATCGGCGAGACGTTCGGGAAGACGCTCCAGGGCCAGGCTTTCCTCGCCCTGCTCTTCTCGTTCATCGGGATGTCCGTCGTGGTCGTCATAGCGTTCCGGAACCTGGTACCGGCGGGTGCGGTCGTCCTGTCGGCCTTTGCCGACATCGCCGTCACCGCCGCGATCATGCAGATCATCGGCATCCCGCTCTCCCTCGGGACGACGGCGGCCCTGCTGATGCTGATCGGCTACTCCGTCGACAGTGATATCCTGCTGACCACGCGCCTCCTGAAGCGCAAGGGGAAGCTTGACGAGAAACTCGCCGGGGCCTTCAGGACCGGGATCATCATGACGACCACGACGCTTGCGGCCATCGCCGCCATGTGGGTCGTCTCCACGGCGGGGCAGGTCCAGATCATCAGCGAGATCGCAAGCGTCCTCCTCATCGGGCTCTTCGTCGACCTGATGAATACCTGGATGCTGAACGCCGGGATTCTCAAAGAGTACATCCTCAGGGGCGGTAAGAAATGAAGAGCGAAACCATCGTGCACCTCATCAAGGACTGGCGGGTTGCCCTGCTGATCGTGCTGGTCGCCGGCTCCCTCATCGGCATCTACCTCACCCCCCCAAACCCGGCGAACGGGCTTGAGGGGAACCTCCAGTTCGGCCTCGACCTCCAGGGCGGTTCATGGCTGCAGATGGAGTTCCAGTCCGTGGTCGTGGCCTATTCGACCGACAAACCGGTCGGGGACCTCATCGAGAACCTTCAGAAGAGCCTCGAAGCGGACGTCATCCAGATCGACGAAAACCACCTGGAGATCAGAAAGGGCGTCTCGCGCGCCGACCTCGAACCGCTATTCGCAGCATCCGATGCGAAGATCGTCGGCTACCAGGAAGGCGTATCCTCCTTCACCGCAGATGAGGTGAAACGGATCCTCAACGACAAGGTGAATGCCCTCGGTATGCAGGACGCGCGGATCAACCTCCTCACCCCGACGGGAAGCGAGTACCCGCAGTACGTGCGGATAGAACTTGCCGGGGTGGATATGGCGACGGCGCAGGAGATCGTCGGCAAACAGGGTATGTTCGAGATCCGGATCCAGACAACCGGAAACGAGACCGAGCATGTCCTCTACGGGGACCAGATCACCAGCGTCGGCGTGCCGCAGAGGAGCCCCGAGACCCAGGCATGGGGTGTCGGGTTCACGCTCTCCGATGCGGGCGCCCAGGCCTTCCGGGATGCTGCCCTCAGGTATGGGGCGGTCGACAACCCGAACGCTCACAACCTCGTGATGCTCCTCGATAACAAGACCGTCTACAGCGCCCCGCTCTCCGGCGACCTTGCGGCGGGACTCCGGTCGGCCCCGGTCAGGTCGCTCTCCGCGAGCACCGGGACCGGCGATGCGGGGCTTGAGGATGCGATGACGCTCGAGATCCACCTGCGCGCCGGCGCCCTGCCGGTGAAGGTGAACGTCGTCGGATCCGGGTCGGTCCCGGCGGCGCTCGGCGAGCACTTCAAGACGACGGTCGCCATTGCCGGGCTACTCGCGCTCCTCACTGTGGGGGTCGTCGTCTACTACCGGTACCGCGAGCCCTCGATCGTGATCCCGATGCTTGCGATCAACCTCTCCGAGATCATTATCCTGCTCGGCATCGCCCGGTTCATCCAGCAACTCGATCTTGCCTCCATAGCAGGCCTGATAGCAGTGATCGGTACCGGCATCGACCAGCTCGTCATCATCACGGACGAGGTTCTCCACGAAGGGCGTGTCCCATCGCCGAACCTCTACATGAAGCGGTACGGGCGGGCGTTCGGGATCATCGCCATTGCTGCGGCGACGGTCATCATCGCCATGCTCCCGCTGGCGCTGATGGATCTCTCCACCTTGAGAGGATTTGCCATCATCACCATACTCGGCACCATGATCGGTATCCTGGTCACGAGGCCGGCGTACGGGAAGGTTATCATGGAGATCCTCTCAAAATAACAACCCTCCATTTTTCGCCACCAGGCGGGGCTTACTCACGGTACACCAGTCTCACGCCTCCTTTTGCCCGAATCCTGCATACAAAACGCTCTGTTGGCTGCAGAACAACAACCTTTATTGCCCCGTTCACACACAATGTGTGAATGGGGTATAGCCTTATGGGAAAACCGGTTTTAATGGACTTCTTTGCCGAGTGGTGCGGTCCGTGCCACCAGCAGTCACCGATCATCGATGAGCTCAAAAAGAGAATGGGCGACCAGGTCGATATCAGAAAGATCGATGTCGGCGTCGACTCCGAACAGACGCGGCAGTATGCCGCGAAATACGACATTCAGTTCGTACCCACCCTTATCATCGAGAAAGACGGGGTCCTCGTCCGGAAGCTGGTGGGAGTCCAGGACCTCAAGAGTCTTGAGAGCATCTTAAAGCCGCTGGTGGGGCAGTGAAGATCGGCATCGTTGGTGGAACCGGCGATATCGGGGAGGGCATGGCGCTCCGGCTCTCTTCGAAGTACGATGTGATCGTGGGGTCGCGCGAGGAGACAAAGGCGATTGCAACCTGCGAAACCTGCCGGGAGGCCCTGCAGGTGCGGGGTCTGGAATGCAGCCTTGCCGGCGTCACCAACCAGCGTGCGGTCGATGAGGCGGAGATCGTCGTTCTTGCGATACCGTTCAAGCACGTGGCCCCCACCCTGAAATCCCTGACGGGGTTTGAGGAGAAGATCGTCGTCAGTCCCGTCAACCCGATTGAGCGCACGACCTACTTCTACTACGCTCCTCCCCCGGAGGGCTCCGCCGCGGTGATGATCAAGGGGATGCTCCCCGAAAGTGCGACCGTCTGTGCCGCGTTCAACAACATTGCCGCAAACAGGTGGCAGATGCTCGACGAGGAGCTGGACTACTCCGTCGCCGTCTGCTGCGATGACGACGGTGCGAAGCAGACCGTGATGGACCTCATCAACAGCATATCAAGCCTCCGCGCCTACGACGCGGGCCCACTTGCAGCCGCATCCATCGTCGAGAGCGTCACGCCCCTCCTCCTCAACATCGCCCGCTTCAACAGGATGAGGGACGTCGGCATCAGGTTCGTGTAAGGTCACGCTATTTTTCCGGTGTCTGTGCGGAAGAGTGCGGGGTCCCCCCTCCCGGCCCGGAAAACCGGCCCGGGGAGATGCCGCTTCCTCCGTCCATCTCCCCTCTCCGCGCAGGGGTGCAGACGGCCGACGGTGGGCCCCGGCATCCGCTGTTTCACACTCTCTTCGCGGACTTCGGGCGAGGCTGCGCCATTGGCCCGTGCGTTCGGCACGAGAGGCCGCGAAAGGGATTGCCAGCAACGATCCGGACGTCGTGTGAGGCTGGTGCATCGATTCTCAATTACCGGCACTACCAACGGAGGAGGGTATCGATCTGTTTCGCACTGCCGGTGAGTTTGCACCCCCGGGCACGGCTTCCCACCGGATATCGCAAGCACTGCCCCCGCCCCGGTCCCCTCCCCCCGTGGCGATAGCCACCACGATCCACTGCACGGGGAGATCTCAGGGAAGAACCGGATACGGCCTTCCCTGGATATCGCAAGCACTGCCCCCGCCTCTCGGGAGGGGCGGGGGAGGAGCGCGCAGCGCGGGCGGGGTGGGGGTTGCCGGGGAAGCGTACGGGTATGCCACCGGTGTGAAGCGCGGGCGGGGTGGGGCTGCCGGAGAAGGGCGTATAGGTATCCCCCTACGAAGCGGGGGGTGGGGGCTGTCGACCCGATTTGAGAGTGGTGCCGGGCGGGGCGAGGGACGGAGCGGAGTGCCGCCGGGGACGAACTCCGGGGAAATCCCGGCTCCGGCACCTGCCCCCTGCCGGAGGGGCATGCACATATCCCCGGGCACGCCAACGTATTCTGCAAGGAAGTCCGGGTGCAGAAGATGCTTGACCAGGAGTTTGAACGGATAGGAAAACGCCTCTTTCTCGAAGGGCTTGTCGGAGCAAATTTTGGAAACATGAGCATGCGGGCGGAGGGCGGGTTCTCCATCACCCGGACCGGTGCTTACCTCGACGCCCGGGAGACGCCGGCCTATGTGCCTGATGTGGGCGACGCCCCGCGCGAAGCCTCAAGCGAGTACCGGGTTCACCGGGCGGTCTACCGGGTGACACCGCACCACGCGATCGTCCACGCCCACCCGGTCCACGCCGTCGCCGCCTCGCTCGATGCCGACTTCATCCGACCCGCCGACAGCGAGGGAGGGATGCTCTGCCCGGAGATCCCGGTCGTCTCAGGGAACCCGGGAACCGACGAGATCGCACACAACGTCGCGGAAGCGCTCTGTCGCGGTCATATCGTCATCGTCCGGGGACACGGGACGTTTGCCGCCGGAAAAACGCTCGATGAGGCGTACATCTACACGTCGGTCGCCGAGTACGCCTGCCGGATCCTCTTCCTATCGGGGCGGCTTTGAGACGTCCTGCAACTGCTCGATCTGGCGGATCGTCTCGCGGTGGAACCCTAGAAGCATATCGCTGATGACCCCGAACATGAAGATCTGAAACCCTATGGTGATCAGGAGGACCGTGAGGATGGTGAGCGGCAGGTGTTCGATGTTCCTGAGCCATTCAAGGACGACGTAGACGCCGATGACGCCCCCGGCAAGCGATATGAAGAGGCCGATGATCCCGAAGTAAAAGATCGGGTTGTTCATCTTTGCAAGCCGGTATATGGTCGAGAAGATCCTCGCGCCGTCCTGGAGGGGGTTTAACTTGGTGACGGTGCCGGGCCGCGCGAGGTACCGGACCGGGACGACCGCGATCCGCTGCCCGTGCCTCACCGCCTCGACCGCCATCTCCGTCTCGATCTCGAACCCCGCCTCTTTGAGGGTCATCTGCCGGATCGAGGGGAGGGTAAAGGCGCGGTAGCCGGAGAGGATGTCGCGGAGGTCTCTTCCGTGTGCGAGTTTGAACATGAGGTTGAGGATCTGGTTGCCGATGAGGTTTAACCGGGTGAATGCTTTCCCGTCGGGGCTGCCGAGCCGGTCGCCGATGACGTGGTCGAACCCGAGGCCGAGCGGGTCGAGCATCCGCTCCGCATCGTCCGGCGCGTAGGTGCCGTCGCCGTCGAGCATGAGCACGTAGGGCTTATCGATGATCGCCACGGCCTCGATGATGGCGTTGCCCTTCCCCCTGCCCGTCTGTGTCCGGACGACCGCTCCGGCAGACCGGGCGATATCGGGCGTTCCGTCGGTGCTGTTCCCGTCCATGACGAGTACGTGCCGAAAACCACGCTCCTTAAACCCCTTGACCAGTTCAGCGATCGTCGGGGCCTCATTCAGCGTGGGAATGAAGATACAGACCTCATCTCGCTCGATGTTCATCGGTGTACTATATCCGATTGAGCAACATAAGGACTTCGCATGCACGCAGCCAAACCGGGGCTCCGTGCTCTCGGTATCGCCGAGAGCTACTCGGGGCGGGAGCAATCCACCCTTGCCGGCGTCGTGATGCGAAAAGACCTCCTGATCGACGGGGCGGCCTTCACCCGGGTGACTGTCGGGGGGTCGGATGCGACCGATGCGGTCGTCCGGCTTGTTGCCGGTCTTGCACGCCGGGACATCAACCTCCTCATGATCAGCGGGTGCGTCATCGCCTGGTACAACATCATCGATCCGGGGGCGGTGCAGGAGGCGACCGGTTTACCCGTCATCGTCGCCACCTACGAGGAGTCGGAGGGGCTTGCAGACGATATCCGCCACCACTTCCCGGACGATCCCGACCGGCTCGCGGCATACCGGCGGCTCGGCGACCGGACGCCCGTCCGGCTCCATACCGGGTATACGCTCTTCATCCGCCCCTGTGGCATCTCCCCCAGCGATGCGGCAAGGCTCTGCAACGACTTCACGCACGAAGGGCGGGTGCCCGAACCGCTCAGGGTGGCGCGGCTCGTCGCCCGCGGCGTCGTCCGGTCGGCCCTGTGCGGCGGGGTCGTCAGCCCCTGACGATCATGACCGTCGAACTCGCGTGGTCGACGACGTAGGAGCTGACGCTCCCGAGGAAGAAGCGGTCGATCCGGCCCCTGCCGTGTGACCCGACAACGGTCAGGTCGGCGCCGAGTTCCTGCGCCAGTGCGGTTATCCCGGCTCCCGGATGGCCCCTGCACTTATGGACGGTTATCCGGAGGCCGGCAGCGGCCGCCTGCCGTTCTGCGTCGGCAAGGATCCTGTCCGCCTCCCGTTCGAGCGAATCAAGGAGCGCCTGCCGCGCTATATCGGGGGGCTCGATCTCGTTCGGGGTCAGTACAGGGTATGCTCCGGTCGGGATGACATGCACGACGTGCATGGAGGCCTGCATCGCACGGGCGATCGCCAGCGCCTCTTCGAGTGCACGGTGGCTGATCTCCGACCCGTCGACCGCCGCAAGTATCGTCTTGAACATAACTCTCCTTTAGGCGTGTGCCGGTACAAATACATGTCTTCGCGGTCATGCCCGGACGGTGTGCTTCGATACCACCTTCCCCGTCAGCCTGTCCACGATCTCCACGGTGACCATCACGCCCGGGGGGAGAGTATCATTATTAAGGTTGACCTCCATAACCTCGCCCGGGTTCCAGTAATGGGAGCGGCAACCCGGGCCTTTGAGGTGTTGCGACCCGATATGGTGCGACGAGATGAAGCGGTGGCCGTTCAAGGTCGAGATGGTGCAGAACCTCTGGCCGTCCCGGTAAAAGACCGCTCTCAGGCAATCGTTCTCGTAGACCGTGCTGCCGTTGTTGAGGAGGTAGACCCGGCTTGCACAGGTCGTCCCCGCATCGGTGTGGACGATCTCGGTGATGACGATCGGGGGCAGCGGAGGCTCCGCCCACGACCACGAGGGGATCATCCCGAGCAGCATCAGGAGGAGGAGGATGGCGAGGATGACCGTGATGGCGACCATCAGGAGCGCGGCATGGGTGTGCGAGAGGCCGCGGTCGTCTGCGGAGACGTTCCAGCGCCTGAGAGGGAGTTTCGGTGCCCTCTTTGTGGCACCCGGCGGCCGGGCCCTAATACGGCATCCCGTACCACTGGGCCAGGTTCCGGTACCGCCCGTAGGTATACTGGTCTAACGCGCTATCCATGCCCCGGATCCTGTTCCACTCGGCAGCATCGGTATGCTCCCGCCAGATCCCCTCAAAGGAGTCCCCGTCCGCCACGACGAAGACCTCCGGGGCCGACCTCAACCTTCCGGCCCCGGCATAGTCCCCTCCTGCATCGGTCGGAATGGCCGGGACGGTGGTCTCAATGAATGCGTAGCCCGTCTTCCCGTAGCAGTACCGGGCAGGCGCCCTGATGCCCACGACCATGTGCTGCTCCTGCTCAAAGCGCAGGACCGCAACGCCGTACCCCAGCTCCCGGAGAAGATACGCGAGCAGGAGCGACTTCTCGTCACAGTCCCCGTTCTGGTGGTAGAGCACGTGGTAGGGGTACTTGGCGAGTGTATCGAATGGGTAATCGATGTAGGGGATCTGCTGCACCATGCTGATCGCGGCCCGCACCTGGTCGTCGGGTTTCTCCTCCGCCGCCCGGATGCTCCGGGCCAGGTCTTTGAGGTACCGGCCCTGGATGCTCTCGTCGACGAACTGGAGCCAGTATTCGCGCTCGTCGTCGTACGAGGCGGGGTACTTCGTGGAGAGGTAGTCGTTGACACCCCGGTAGGCGTCGAACCGGATCATGCCCGGCTTACCGCGGACGACATACGGGTAATTAATAGTCTTTTGCCCCGTCTCCAGGTCTTCGGCGGTGGCCTGAAGGGAGCCGGGCGTGCCCGGCGGCCCGGCAACCAGCGCCCCGACCGATGAAGAGATCTCTCCACCCCAGACGACGGCTATGCCGATGATGACGAGAACGGCGATCACCCCGCCGGGAGGGATTCTCTGTGTGCGGCTGCGCGCACGGATACGTTCGCCGGGCATACGGTAATGAGGAATTTGTCACCCAGGATATAAACGTTACTAAAATAATTCTTTGCCCGGCGGGGGAAACAGGAAATAGTATTCGAGGCAAACCGTGATGCCGGTGTTCGGCGCCGCAGCGGCACGAGGCATTCGCCCGGCGCTCTTCACCCACCCTCCCGCCGCCGCATCGTCCACCGCGGGGTAAACTTTCTTCTGTTTCACGCCCAGGGAAGGATCATGGCCGAAGCACAACGATCACAACGGCCCGGGTACCTGCACTTATCCGGGAGCGGCGAACTGGAGGAGCGGGCACGCCGGGCGCACGAGGTGCTCCGCGACTGCGTCGTCTGCCCCCAGGAGTGCCGTGTGAACCGTATCGAAGGCGAACTGGGGTTCTGCCGGACCGGCCTCCTCCCAATGGTTTCGAGTTACAGCCCGCATTTCGGCGAAGAATCGCCGCTCGTCGGGAGGAACGGGTCGGGGACGATCTTCTTTGCAGGCTGCAACATGCGCTGCGAGTTCTGCCAGAACTTCTCGATCAGCCAGTGCGGCATCGGCACGGCGGTCTCGTGCGAAGACCTCGCGGGGATCATGCTTCGCCTGCAGGAACGCCGGTGCCACAACATCAACTTCGTCTCCCCCTCGCACGTCGTCCCCCAGATCCTCCGCGCGGTCGCCATAGCCGCCGATCGCGGCCTTTCCCTCCCGCTGGTCTACAACAGCGGGGGCTACGACTCCGTGGAGACTCTCCGGCTCCTTGACGGCGTCATCGATATCTACATGCCGGACGCGAAGTACGGGCGCGACGACGTGGCGTGGGAACTCTCCCATGCCCCCGGTTACACCGCCCGCATGCAGGCCGCGCTCGCGGAGATGCACCGGCAGGTCGGGGACCTTGTCGTCGATGCCGACGGTATCGCGGTGCGGGGCATGATCATCCGTCACCTGGTGCTCCCGGGGAACCTTGCAAACAGCGAGATCGTGATGAAGTTCATCGCCGAGGAGATCTCGCGGGACTCCTACGTGAACATCATGGCCCAGTACCACCCGGCATGGAGGGCGGCCGAAGGGGGGAGGAGCCCGGTGCTTGCGGCGCTGCAGCGCCCGATCACGGCGCGGGAGTATGCGTACGCTATTGAGTGCGCCAGAGAGAACGGGCTTTCCCGCGGGTTCCCTTAGTTACTCCAGAACCCCCTCAACATCTGAGCACACGAGTCGTCCGGCCCCATGGGTCACGAAACTGATGGGAAAGGCGGCGGAGAGCGACCCCGGCCCTTCCGGGGCCGGTTGAGTCTCGATCCCGCCGGGCGCGTTCCATCACTATATTTATGTAGGTGCGGATGAAGCATCCGTCACCCGAAGAGAAACCGCCGAACGCAGGACCCGGGTACTGCGGAGGTACGGGATGCAGTACGCGCCTCGTCCCGGGATATATGTCTGTTTCAGGTTAATCTGCCCCTGAGAAACCGGTTCACGCATTAAGCAGGGAGCGAAGTATGAAAACACAGGGCGGAACGGTGAAGAGAACGGCCCTCACGCTATTCGCCTCCATCGCCGTTGCAGTGGCGGCCGTCGGAGGAATCCTCTTCGGGTACGATACGGGAGTCATTTCCGGGGCGATCCTCTTCATAACCAGCGAGTTTGCTCTCCCGCCGACCCTGGAAGAGATCGCGACCAGTTCGGTGCTCGTCGGCGCAATCCTGGGCGCGATCGCCGGCGGCCTCCTTGCCGACAGGGCCGGGCGGCGCCTCTCGATCATCGCCGCGTCGGCCGCGTTCCTTGCAGGCACCGGGATCGTCGTCGTTGCAGCAGGCCTGCCTGTCTTCCTCGCCGGCCGCGTGCTGATCGGTATGGCCATCGGCGTCGCGTCGTTCGTCGTCCCTCTCTATATATCGGAGATTGCGCCTTCGGCACTCCGCGGCGGCATGGTATCGATCAACCAGCTCTTCATCACGCTCGGGATCCTCATCTCCTACGGGGTTGATTACCTCTTCTCTTCAAGCGGCGACTGGCGTGCCATGTTCGCTTTAGGTGCGGTGCCGGCCGCGGTTCTCCTCGTCGGAATGCTCCTGCTCCCGGACAGTCCCCGGTGGCTCGCGTCCCGGCAGCAGACAGACCGGGCAACCGCCGTTCTCCAAAAGATCCGCGGAACCAGGGAGGTATCAGGCGAACTCGACGATATCAGGAAGTCGATTAAGGCGCAAAAAGGCGGCAGATGGTCGGACCTGCTGGCGCCGTCGGTGCGAATGCCCCTGATCGTCGGTCTCGGCCTGGCCGTCCTGCAGCAGCTGACCGGCATCAACACCGTCATCTACTACGCCCCGACAATCTTCCAGTTTGCAGGGCTGCATTCTGCCGGTGCCTCGATCGCGGCGACTGCGGGCGTCGGCACCGTGAACGTCCTCGCCACCGCCGCCGCTGTCGTGCTCATCGACCGGACGGGGCGCCGTCCTCTTCTCCTTGCAGGGATCGCGGGCATGGCCGTAAGTCTCGCCGTACTCGGGGCCGGGTTTGCTTTCAGCGGAGCGGTGCAGGGCGGGAGTCTCCTCGGGCTGATCACCGCGGTCAGCCTGACGGCATACATCGCCTCGTTCGCTATCGGCCTCGGGCCGGTGTTCTGGCTGCTGATTGCTGAGATCTACCCGCTCAATGTGCGGGGACGGGCCATGAGCGTCGCAACCGTCGCCAACTGGGCCGCGAACTTCCTCATCACCCTGACGTTCCTGACGCTGGTCGGAATACTGGATCAGGCCGGCGTCTTCTGGCTCTATGCACTCGTGAGCATCATTGCGTGGTTCTTCGTCCTCAGGCTGGTGCCCGAGACGAAAGGGCTCACGCTCGAAGAGATCGAAGAACACTTCAGGGCCGGCAGGCACCCCCGTGAACTGAAAGGTGTAGCGCGACCACGTGATTGATATGTCCGACCAGATCCAATCGCAGACGCCCGTGCAGCCCCGTGACGAGTACCGGCCGATCGAGGACTACGGGGTGATCGGGAACGGGCACACCGCGGCGCTCATCAGCAGCAGAGGGTCCGTCGACTGGCTCTGCTTCCATAGGTTCGATTCTCCATCGCTCTTTGCCCGGATCCTCGATCCCGACCGCGGTGGCTACTGGAGCGTACAGCCGGAGGAACCGTTCGAGAGTTCGCACCGGTATCGGGAGGCGACGAACATCCTTGAGACGACCTTCCAGTGCACCGGTGGAACCGTGGTTATCCGGGACTTCATGGACATCGCAAGTGTTGCCCGGCTCCGCCGGCTTCCGGCTCCCGGCAGGATTATACGCATCGCGGAATGCACCGACGGGAAGGTCAGGGTTATCTCAAGCTGCCTGCCCCGGCCGAACTACGCCCGCACGCCCCCGGAGTTTGCACTTCATGGGAATCAGGCGACGTTTGGGGGATATACGCTCACTGGACCGGCGATATGGGAGGCAGACGATGCAGGCGAAGCACTGGCCTGCCGGGTCACGCTTCGCGCGGGTGAAACGGCAGATTTCACGCTCGCAACGGAGGATGATGCCACCCTGCCGCAGCTCGGCCCGGCAGATGCCCTGAAGGCGACGACCGATTACTGGCGGAACTGGAGCGGCGCCTGCACGTACGAAGGACCGTATCGCGATACCGTGATCCGTAGCGCTCTCACCCTCAAGTTGATGACCTACGAACCATCCGGGGCCATCGTTGCCGCGCCGACGACATCCCTTCCGGAGACCTTCGGCGGCGAGCGAAACTGGGATTACCGCTTCACCTGGATACGCGATGCATCGTTCACGCTGTACGCACTCCTCCTTGCCGGGTACCTCGACGATGAACAACCGTTCTTCGACTGGCTCGTGCGCACGGTCAAACTGAAGGGGACGGGCATCTCGACCCTGTATCCGATTGTCCCGGAGAGCGGAACCGCCGAAGAGGTGCTCGACCACTTCAGGGGATACCGGGACTCCCGGCCGGTGAGGATCGGGAATCAGGCGGCGGTCCAGGAACAACTCGACGTCTACGGCGAAGTCATGGGAGCCATTCAGTTCGCCTGGCGGATCGGGAAATACGATCCGACGCCGCTCTGGGAGACGATGCGGCAGATGCTCGACTGGGTGACCCGGCACTGGCATGACCGTGATAGCGGGCTCTGGGAGGTCAGGGGCGGCGTGCGGCATTTCGTCTACAGTAAAGCCATGATGTGGTTCGCCCTCGACTGCGGGATCGAGATCGCGGAAGAGATGCGGCTCCCGGGCGACATTGAAGTCTGGCGCCGCGAACGTGACATGATCCACGAGGAAGTGCTCAACAAGGGATGGAGCGATGCGCTGGGCGCATTCAAACAGTCGTACGAAGACGAGCACCTCGATGCCGCGAACCTGCGCCTCTCCACCATCAACTTCATCAGGGGAGATGACCCGCGGATGCTCTCGACGATAGATGCGACGCTTGAGCACCTTGTCGTCGATGGCCTCTGCTATCGCTACATCGACGCCCCGGAAGGCGTGACCGGGAAGGAAGGGTCTTTCGTCGTCTGCACGACCTGGCTCATCAACGCGCTGATGCGTGCCGGGCGCACAGGGGAGGCGCACCGGATGTTCCAGAACCTCCTTGCACGCGCGAGTCCGCTCGGCCTCTACGCCGAAGAGATCCAGCCGGCGACCGGAACCCATATGGGCAACTTCCCGCAGTCGTTCTCACAGATCGGGATCATCAACGCTGCCGTTTCACTTGCCCACGCAGGATACGTCGGCACGGTCAGTCCGCATCACGCCGTCGCCGCAGATGCGGCGGGACATGGCGGCGGGGGTAAACGCAGCCGCTGAGCCGCACGAACAGATACTCTCCCGTCTTCTGTGCCTCTCCGGCGCCGGGCGGGTACGATCTTCCATACCCTGCCGGTACAGGATCGGTCTCTGTCTTCAAACCCGGGTCCCGATCCCCGTAACTCCGGCATTGACGCCCCTCCTTTCCCCCCGGAAAAGGAGAATGGCGATGGTGAGGGAGGACCGGTCTCCCGCGGGAGATCAAGCACCAAAAGGCTATTCGCCCGGACACCCAGAGTGGTATACGTGAAGGAAAGGCCAGGGCTCCGATACGCGGCAGTGAGCGACATCGGCGGGCGGGAGCAGAACGAGGACGCGTTCTTTGCCGGTGAAGCGGCCGGGTACTCCATGTACGCCGTCGCGGACGGGCTCGGGGGGCATGCCCGCGGGGATGTTGCGAGCAGGATGGCGATCCGGGTCCTGGAAGTGACCGCAGGCGAATGCCTTCCAGGGCTAAAACCCGCCGCAGTGCTCGAACAGGCATTCCAGCGCGTAAACGCCGGGATATACGCATATAACCAGGAGAACCGCCTGAACGCTGGAACAACCCTCTCGGCGGCGATCGTTGACGGCTCCAGGAGGTGCTGGATCGGCACCGTCGGCGACAGCAGGGCATACGTCATCACACCGTCGTCTGTCTGGCATACGCGCGACCAGAGTTACGTGCAGGGCCTGGTGGACGCGGGGGTTCTCTCCCCCGCCGAGGCGATGCTCCACCCGGGGAAGAACATCCTGACCCAGGCGCTCGGCCTCTCGGCCGGGGTACGGGTCGACCTCGACTTCGCGGAGATCGCCGGCGCGGTCCTGGTGCTCAGTTCGGACGGGCTCCACGACTATGTCCCGGCAGGTGTCATCCAGGAGATCGTGCTCGCCGACGAACCCGATACGGCATGCCGGAGACTGATCGATGCCGCGAAGGACGCGGGAAGCACCGACAACATCACGGTGATCGTCGCGAGAGGATGACGAGGCTTATATCCGGGGTTAAGGTGCAGAAACAGGCCCCTGGTTCACTATGATCTGCTGTAGCGATGTAGGCTCACCTTCGCGGCTCTTCGCGAGAGGCCGTATCGTTATCCCCATCCACTAATGCAGTGATTCCAAACTAACGGGCCAGATCTGGGCTTCGTCCCCTCCCACCCATAGCGCTCTTCTCTGTCCCCCCACCCCGCCCGGCCTCCTCCCCCGCCCCTCCCGGGGGCGGGGGCAGTGCGTGGGGATAGCCCGGGGATGAGCCGTATCCGGTTCTCCTCCGGGATCTCCCCAGGGAGTGGACCATGGGGGATATCGCCATGGAGGGGAGGGGACCGGGGAGGGGGTTTCCCCTCCCCGCAGGTGGGTACTCATACGTTCCTCCTCAAAGCCCCCGCCCGGGAGGGGGGCGGGGACGGTGCAGGGGAATACCCGGGAAAATCCGTGCCCGGGGATGCAAACGCCCGGGCGGTGCGAAACACGATCGATGATCTCCTCCGGTGAGAGTGCCAGCAATTGAGAATCGATGCACTAACTCACGCGAAGCTGCGAAGAACGCGAATTCTGGTGTCTGGTTACTTGCAACTCCCTTTCGCGGCTTCGGCTCTTCGCGAGAGACTGCATCGCCATCCGCACCCGTTAGCTCACGCCCGGGCCGGGAAATGTGTCAGGCACCCTCGACTCCCGCATCGCGGAGGGCCGCAAGGATTGCCGCACGGACGCCTTCGGTCGCCTCGTCCCCGAGCGCCGCACGAAGCAGGCCGATCGCCTCCGCGCCGCCGATCATGCCGAGGGAGCGGGCGGCGCTCCGCCGCACGAACTCGTTCTCGTCGCGCTGCATCGCCCCGAGGCGTGCAACCGCCCGGGGGTCGCCGAGCAGCCCGAGCCCCTTCGCCGCCATGTAGCGGACATGGTCTTTTCCGTCGCCGAGTGCGGCAACGAGGGGCGTATACGCCTCGCCGTCGCCGATCAGGCCGAGAGCCTCCGCCGCACGGTAGCGCACCCTCCAGTCGGCGTCCTGCAGTAAGGCGATGCAGGCAGGCACGGCGGGTCTTCCAATCGCTGCAAGCCCCTGCACGGCCTGTGCCCGCACAACCTTGTCCGGGTCAAAGAGCCGGGAAAGGAGAGGTTGCAGGTCATGCTCATGCGGGTGTTCGTCTCCGGTCTCCGGCAGCATAGCGTGGGTCATCTCAAGTCACATCCGCGGGTCGTAACCGCTCGCATCACACGTTGAGGCGGAGTTGTGATAAGGGTTGATCATTCGGCTTCAGGCGGCCGGTGCCCGGCGCATCGCACGGGCGAGGGCGGCACCGGCAGGCTCTCCGCAGGGGTGCCCGGCCCGGCTCAGACCGCGCCGGGAATACCGCCGCACGAGAGTATTCCGGGCCGCCGGGAGCCGCCATACGGTGCAGTATCCCGGCGGCCGCGGCATGCCGTCAGATCAGATATCCCCAGGCATATAGTATCAGGCCTGCAAGAAGCAGGATACCGGTCCCGACGATGAGCGCCCCCAGAGTCTCGAATACGGGATCACTCTCAATCCATTTTACCAGAGCGTGCATGGCACCGGATACAGCATTCAGGTATATATATTTTATCTGGAAAATAAAAATAAGATCTAATATTTAACAGTATCTCATCGTGCGGTTACCGGATCGGCGCAGTTCGCGATTATCCGGTAAACCCGTGACAGTTTCCGGCCTATTCCCGGAGGCAAAGGGCGGTTTTTCCTCTGCCGGTGGACGGAAGATACGCTCTGCTCTTCCTTTGAAAATGGGAGAAAATGACGCCCAGGACGGAATTCGAATCCGTGTCGACGGCGTGACAGGCCGTCATGATAGGCCACTACACTACCTGGGCACTTTTGATGGGTGGATCCCGCCTCCCGGATTCGAACCGGGGACATCGCGGTAGCCGCGCAGTTCGCCCGAGAGCGAAGACTATACTACAGCCGCGCACTCTACCAGTCTGAGTTAAGGCGGGTTTCTGCTCTAATAATGTTGTCGTGGGTTGTTATTAAATATTTCGTAGAATCCCCGGGATGTTGCACGATCCGGAGCTCTGGCTATATATACAACCTCTGATAATGAGTAAGTATGAACCCTACAAACGCTGAAGCACCCAGGAACGCTGAAGCGTACTGTCTTCTTCACCGATAGCCGTGCGAAAAAGAACGTCACTGTTTTCGACACCACATTGCGCGACGGTGAACAAACACCGGGCATCTCATTCACGCGTGAAGAGAAACTCGGTATTGCAGAGCATCTCTCGAACATAGGAGTCCACACCATCGAAGCGGGCTTTCCCGCGTCCTCCGCAGCCGAGCACGAGATCGTCAGAGCCATCAGGGGCCTCGATCTGTCCGCGCAGGTATGCGGCCTCGCGCGATCGCTCCCGGCCGATGTCGATGCGTGCATCGACTGCGACGTCGATATGGTCCACGTCTTCATCCCGACGTCCGACGTCCAGCGCGAGTACACCATCAGAAAGACCCGTGAACAGGTCCTCGCGGCCACCGGCGACATCATCACGTACGTCCGCGACCACGTCGGCCAGTGTATGTTCTCCGCCATGGACGCCACGAGGACCGACTGGGATTACCTGATGGAGGTCTACCGCGTCGCGGTGGATGCGGGAGCGACGATCATCAACGTCCCCGATACCGTCGGCGTGATCACCCCGACAGCCATGAAACACCTCATCACCCGGATCGGCCGGGAGGTAAACTGCCCGATCGACGTCCACTGCCACAACGACTTCGGGCTTGCGGTGGCAAACACCATCGCGGCGGTCGAGGGCGGCGCCTCCCAGGTGCAGGTGACGGTGAACGGCATCGGCGAACGGGCGGGGAACGCCGATCTCGCGCAGACGGTGATGATCCTCTCATCCATCTACGGGATCGAGACCGGCATCAGGACGACAAGCCTCGTCGAGACCTCAAGGCTCGTCTCACGCTACGCCGGGATGAGCATCCCCGCCATACAACCGGTCGTCGGCGAGAACGCCTTCGCCCACGAGAGCGGGATCCACTCCCACGGCGTGATCACGCGGTCGGACACCTTCGAGCCCGGGATCATGACACCGGAGATGGTCGGTCACCGCCGCAGGCTGAAACTCGGCAAACACGCCGGCAGGCATGCGGTCAGGCAGATGCTCGCCGAGGCGCACATGGAGCCCGACGACGCGCAGCTCGACGAGATCATCCTGCGCGTGAAGGCGATTGCCGGCAAGGGCAAGCGGGTGACGGACGCGGACCTCTACGAGATCGCGGAGAGCGTCATGCAGGTTGCGCCCGACGAGAAGACCCTGGAACTCCGGGACGTCGCCGTCATGACCGGCAACCACGTCATCCCGACGGCGAGCGTCAGGGCGACCGTCGAGGGAGTTGAGCACGTCTTCTCGAGCATCGGCAACGGGCCGGTGGATGCGGCCGTCCGGGCGATCCTCGGGATCATCCCGGCCCCGGTCCACTTAAAGGAGTTCAACATCGAGGCGATCTCCGGGGGCACCGATGCCCTCGGGCACGTCACCATCACCGTCGAAGACGAGCGGGGCCGGGTATTCGATGCCAGCGCCTCAAGCGACGACATCATCCTCGCATCGGTCGAGGCGGTGATCAACGCGATCAACCTCGTCTGCCGGACGCAGAAGAACGACAAAAGGCGGGAAGAGTGAATATCTCACTCCTTCTCGCTCGATAAAAAAAATCCGGGTTCAGGCGGCGCCGGGAGGCTGCTGTTTGCCTTCCAGCGCTCCCCGGATCTGTGAGGAGAGCTGCTCGAACCTGCCCTGCAGGGCCTTCTCCTGCTTTTCAAGTGACTTGACCCGGAGTTCGAGCGTCTCGATCCGCTCGTTTAAGGAAGCGAGCACCTGTTCCCTGCTCTTCTGCATCATGACGCTGCCGACGTTCATGAAGACCGCCGCATCCTCGGGGACGTCGCCGAGATCCTCGACCGCCCGCCTGGCTTCGCGGATCGTCAGTTCGTACTGCGCTTTCTGTGAGACCACAGTCTGCAGCTGCTGCTGCATCTGCTGGAGCATCGCCAGCTGGTTCTGGACTTTCGGTGGAATACTCTCCATATTCATCAATCCTCCTTGAATGGGACGGGGATCAGTAACATGATTTCGGGTGGCAGACAGGGGCCTTCGCGGCCCTCTGTCCATTCTCTACATGATAGGGCGTGGAACCCATAAAAGGTGAGGGTTCGGGGGGGAGAACGTTGTCGCCGGCTGTTGCCGGTCCTGGCATCGTTACGGGGCGGCGATCTCCCGCATCTCGATCGCTATATTGATCAGCCGCAGCCAGGTGTTGAGGGCCGCACGGAGCGCCGGTATATCGGCGGCAGTCACCTCGAGGAGGAGCGTATCGTCGCCCGCGAGCCGTACGCGGACGGACGACCGCCCCCCCACGTCGTCCATCTCCTGGCAGACGGAGAGGTAGAGGGCACGCGCATCGCCGGTCGTGAACGAAAAGACCGCCGTATGCGTCACGGGACAACCTCCAGGGTATAGCGTCTCCGCTGCGTCCCGTCAAAGACGATCCGGTGTCCCGGGAGGGTCTCGCCGGCAAACACCGCGTCGATCTGGTCCTTGAGCGCCTCGTATACGGGGCGATCGGAGATGAAGAGCCCGCGGGCGATCCCCCCGGTTCGTTCTTCGACGGTGAACGACCGGAGAGCGATCTCCGTCACTGCCTCACCATTTACAAAGGTCTGGATGAGAAAAAAAGGACCTGATTTTGAGACGATCACGACCGAACCGTCACGGGAGAAGAGGTCACCCATGCCCGCCTTGCCACGGGTGACATACTCGGCGCCGATCGCAAACGCCAGATCCCGGGAGAGGGAGCGCACCTCAGGGAGCGGCTTACGTGACGTTGTGACGACCGTCATCGGGCCTTCAGATCTTTTATGCCGGCCCCGCGCTCTTTGAAGAGGATACGGTGTCCACAGTAAGGACAGCGTATATTGACGTCGATCTCCACTTTCTGCTTGCAACGAGCGCACTTATAGGCGGCCACGACCGGTTAGCCCTCCTTCTGCAGCGAGCGCTCGATGCTCCGGAGAGCGACGCGCATCACCGGCGTCTCGGGGACGTAACTTCCGCCTGCAAACTTAAACCCGCACTTGCGGCACGCCCAGATCCCGGTACCCTCACGCCGGACCGCTTTCTGGTCGCAGCGGGGGCACGCGTGGCTCGCGCGGGAGACCTGCTCGAGCTGGTTTATTCTCTTCCGGATAAACCGGCCATACCGCGGACCAAACCGCCCTGAACTTCCGACTACCCTGCCCTTGGCACTCTGTTTGCGCCTTGCCATTTCGCGTACCTCTTATATGTCCTCTAATTTTTGTGCTGTCGATTAATATAGTTACTCACGACTTGCGTTCGATGATCCGGGTCTCTGCATTTCCCCGGGAGATCTTGTTAACCAGGTCGTAGAACTCTTCCTGGATACCTGCCGGAATTCTGACGACGGCGATCCAGGAACCGTCCTTCTGCCACTCGTTCTGCTCGAGCGTCACCGCGCTCTGGAGCTCGCCGTAGGCCCTCGCGGCATAATCCGCCGGGATCTTCACGGCGATGCGGATCTCCTCGAACCGGATGGGGATAAGGGGCCGGAGTGCTTTGACCACCTCTTTGACCTGTTCCTCGACGGACTTGAAGGGGTCGACGTTCACCCTTGCCTCCTCCATGGCAAGCTCGATGCGCTGCGGGGGGTGAGGGAAACCGGTCTGGGGGTTGACCGCGTTCCTCGATATGAACGTGATGATCCGGTTCCGCTTCCCGGCGATGAGGTGGCGGCGCTGTTCCGAAGTGAGATGGATCTCGCCTTTCTGGATGATCCGGAGTGCTGCCGGCTCGAACTCGGTCGTCTTGAAGACTTTCAGGAGGGCCTCGTCAGAGGCCCGTTCGGCATGAGCGGCGTTTGAGAAGACATAATCGGCTGCAACGACCTCCTCGAGGTCGATCTCCTCCCCCTGCCGGATACGCATGGCCTGGTCGGGGTCGACAAGCACTTCAAACCGTTCTCCGTGGCTCTCAAGCCGCGCTACAACTGCCTGATCCAGGGGTATCATAGGGGGTGACGCTCACTCTTCGAACTGGTCGACGTAGGTCTTTACTTCGTCTTTCCCGAGTTTCCGGAACTCCCGGGTCGCGATGGAGACGATACCGATCTCGATGGCGCTCACGTCCAGCTTGCCTTCTGTTGCGGCATGCAGGGCCTTGATACCGAGTTTGATGGCGCCGGAAAAGTCAGCATCCTCCTGGTACTCGTCCTCGAAGACCTTCATGACCGCAGGCCGGCCCGTGCCGATCCCGGTCGCCTTGTACTCGAGCAGCGTGCCGCTCGGATCGGTCTCAAACAACCGTGCTTCCCCGTCGCTGACCCCGGCGATCAGGAGAGCGGTCCCGTAGGGGCGTGCACCGCCGAACTGGGTGTAGGTCTGCATGTGGTCGCAGAGCTTCTTTGCGAGGATCTCGACGTTGATAGGCTCGTTGTAGGAGACCCGGTTGATCTGGGACTCGACCCGTGCCCTGTCCACGAGGGCCCGCGCATCGCCGACGAGGCCGGAGGACGCCACGCCGATGTGCGTGTCGATCTTGAAGATCTTCTCGATGGAGACGGGCTCGAGGAGGCGGGACGTCACTCTTTTGTCCACGATCAGCACGACTCCCTCGCGGCACTTGATGCCGACGGCCGTCGTTCCCCGTTTCACTGCTTCTCTGGCGTACTCAACCTGGTAGAGCCTTCCGTCCGGGCTGAACACCGTGATCGCCCGGTCATATCCCATCTGATATTGTGGTTGCATTATCGTTCCTCCAAATCGGCTTCGGTGAAAAACAATGGCTTCTGATGCTTAATACCTTTTTCAACCAAATCAACCTTTTGACGGGGATAACGGTACACTGTAAAACAGTTCTCCCCGATCTTTGCTTCCCCGGCCCCGGAGAGGGGGCAGATCGGCTTTATCCGGCGCCGGAGCGCGTGAATGGTCCCGGAAACCGCGACCGTCCGGAGTGCGGCCCGCTCATCGCCGAACGCGGTGACCGTCGCAAGAGCGGTGGCGATCTCCTTCTCCGTTCCCCGCCGGCACCGGACCACGGCGTACCCACCGTCGCAGAAGACCACCGCCGGTTGTGCGAGACCGACGGCCGCATCGCCAAAGAGCGAGGTCGCAGCCTCGATGACCGAGAGGTAGACCCCTTTCTGGTCTACGACCATCCCGTAAGGGAGGATCCGCGCCAGGATATAGCGCCGCTTTGTCCGCATCACCGGCGGCCTCGGTTTCATCCGACCACCCTCACGGGCTGTTCCGGTTCAATGAGCCGGCCGACGGACGCGAGAGCCTCGCTCACTTCCGCCCCGGTCATCCCGAAGAGCGCGCAGAGGCCCCGGATCTCCCGGACCGACCGCTGCTCGAGGATCGAGCATGCGCCCGACGATATCGTCAGTGGAAACCCGTAACGCCGGTGCAGCAGGAGGATATCCTCATACCGCTGCAGCGCCCTCTGGCGCTTCGTCCCCCGGTACTGGATGAGGGGTACCATCGAGATATCCACCGCCACGCCGCGCTCCGCCGCCGACCGTGCGGCGACGTGGTCGAAGGCATTCTTCCGGGTGGTGTGGATGTTCCTGAGGACCTGCACCTCTTTGACCGAGACGACGGCACGGTTGAAGGAGATGTCCCCCGCGTTGACAAAGACCACGTCGGCACGCCGGACGGCGGGCTCGCGCACCTGCCTGATGACCTCCTTATGGGACGCGGCACCGATCACGGCACCGCGGAGAACCGCCGGCCCCCGGCCCGGGAGAGCGCCCTCGCCGATGGCGACGATGCTGTCGAACCCGAGTTCTGCCGCCTCGGCCGCCATCCGCGCAAGCGACGAGTCGCCGGCGGGATAGGGACGTACGCTCGCATCTGTGATCTTCATTGTAGAGAGGCCGTATGTAAAAAAAGGGTTATTTATTTGCCGCGGTTCGCGTGAGAGCGGATGCTCGGGCGGGTCTTCTCGGTCCCGCGCCCGCGCGTCCGCATGCCGCGGCCCTTCATGCCGGCAGAGGTCTTGCCGCGCTCCGCCCGGCCCCGGTGAGTCGGGTCGGCCAGCCACGCGAGGTTGCGGTCGCTCCGGATCGACGGGTGGTGGCCGTCGACAAGGATCACCTCAAACCATTTGGACCGTCCGTCTTCCCCGACCCAGTAGGAGTTCAAGGCCTCCATGTTCGGGAACTTGCGGGACGCACGTTCCTCGGCCATACGCTGCAGGCTCTTTGCCGGGGTCATCCGGCGCATGCCCATGCGTGCGGTCCTGCGCCCGCGGACGTACCGGGGTTTTCTCCGGCCGCCCCGGCGGACCTTGACCCGCACGACGACGATACCCTGTTTGGCCTTGTATCCAAGCGAGCGGGCCCGGTCGATCCGGGTCGGGCGCTCCACGCGCACGACGCTCCCCTCGCGGCGCCACTGCTGAAGGCGCTCCCAGAGGAGGCTTTTCACTTCCGACCTGTCTGGCCGCTTCCATGCCTCGCGAACGTAGGCATACATCGATTTTGCCATTCTCAAATCACCTCAGGTTCAGCGTTTCCGCCACATTCCTTTCCGGGACGCATCCCGTGGTTCCTAACAGGTTGACGAGAGCGCTAATAAAGAATTCCTTTTTGCCGGGTCCCGCGCCCGCGGGTGGACCTACATCCCCTTGCGCTTCTCCACGACGCGGACGGCATCGATCCGGGTGACCGGGTACTGCCCGTCCTCGTCCTTCTCCGCCGACTTGACCATATCCCAGACGGTGAGGAGGGCGACCGAGACGCCGGTGAGGGCCTCCATCTCGACGCCCGTCTTCCCGTAGGACTTCACGCGGGCGGTCGCCTCGATGTAGCCGTCGCCCTCCGCAAAGTCGATGGTGATGCCCCCGAGCGGTATGGGGTGGCACATGGGGATGATGCGCGGGGTATCCTTCACCGCGAGGGTGGCCGCCACCCGTGCGGTCGCGAGCACGTTGCCTTTGACCGTGGTTCCTTCCCGGATGGCCCGGAGCGTCTCGCCCCGGAGGTAGATCCTGCCGCTTGCAACCGCTTCCCGGGGGACCTCGGCCTTCGCCGTGATATCCACCATCTGCGCGCGGTCGTTCTCGATGTGCGTGAAGACAGGGATCTTGCCGTGTTTGCCGGACTCGTTCATGTGTATCGCAAGAGATCTTCTGTCTCCGGGGGGATAAAAGAAGGCGTCTTCGGGCAGGGTGCTGTACCGGGTCGCCGCGCCCCGGAGGTTCCGGCGCCCGCCCCGCCGGGGGGCACCGGTATAGAGGACTACTCCGGTGCCCCCCGGGGGAAGAGTTCCTCCGGGATGTAGTCGAGCATATCGGTTGCGAGCATCCCGCACCAGCGCTCTCCGGCCGCCCGCATGCCGGCTTTCCCGCTCGCGTATGCGGCGATAGAGGCCGCCTCGAAGGCCGGGAGGTGGCAGAAGAGCGCTCCCACGACACCGGCAAGCAGGTCGCCCGTCCCCCCGACGGTCATGGCGGGGGTCCCGGTCCGGTTGAACCTGACCCGCGCCCCGTCGGAGACGATGTCGACCGGGCCTTTGAGGAGGATGGTCCCCGCCGTTGCGGCGGCCTTCACGCACCGGGCGCGCGCGACGAGGTCCGCCGGGGGTTCCCTCCCGGTCATCCGGGCGAACTCGCCCGCGTGCGGGGTGTAGATCGTCTCCTTTGCGGCAGGCAGGGGGCGGGCGAGCGCATCGGCATCAAAGACCGCCCGCTCTGCCGCCTCCCCGATGGCGAGCACGACGTCGTGGCTCTCTTTCCCGAGGCCCATGCCGCAGACGACGACGTCGGCCCGGTCGACGAGGGGGAGGATCGTCTCCAGGTGCTCCTCTGTGATCGTCCTCCCCTCCAGGCGCTCGTAGATCAGATCGGGCATGGGGATACAGGCAGGGGAGGCGACCCGCACGATGTCGGCCCCGGCACGCAGCGCCCCCAGGGCCGCGATGTAGGGCGCCCCCTGGTAGGGCCCGCCCCCGACGACGAGGACCTCGCCGCCGGCGCCCTTGTGGGCACCGGGTGCCCGCGCCGGGATGAGCAGGAGGTCGCCGGGGCCGGTGAAGACCTCCGCCTCGATGGGGATGCCGATATCCGCGACGTCCGCGCCCTCGACCTTCGGCCGGTGGAATGATAGGATCCGGCCCGCCCGGATGCCGGGGGTGGGGATATCGACGGCGATGACCGGTGCCGGGCCCGCGTTTGCCCGGGTAACAAGGGTCGCGAGCGGCTCCCGCACCGCGCCCGATGCCCCGGTCCCGAGCATCGCGTCGACGATGATGTCCGCTTCCTCGAAAAGGCGGCCGAGGGGCTCGACGTCGGCCGCGCACCTGACCGGGTGGAGGGCGACGGAGCAGTGTCGGAGGAGGGATGCCTGGGCTGCGGCCGCGGGGGTCATCGGGCCGGAGTCCGGGTAGACGACGTCGACCGCGCCGAGGTGCTGGAGGTACCGGGCCGCAACCATCCCGTCGCCGCCGTTGTTCCCCTTCCCGCAGAGGACGAGGACGCGGTCGGGGTTATAGGCGAGGACGGCCTCCGCGACCGCCCGGCCGGCGCTCTCCATCATCAGAAGCGACGACTGGCCGAGCGCAGCAGCGTTCTCCTCGATTGCCCGCATCCGGCCCGCATCGATCACGCCGGCCTCCAGAAACTCCCGCATACTGTTTGCTCCCATCCCTCGCCCTCCCGGAAGGTTGCCTGATGGGTGCTATGGTATTCTTCTCATAGATACCTTTTGAGTGGGATTCTCCGGGAAGCGGGTCGGTGCGAGCGGCGGCCGGCCGAAGGGCAGGGGTGCAGCGGGCCGCGGGAGTATCGCCACGGAGGGCACGGAGTGGGGAGAGGAGAGGCGGTTTCAACCGCTTCCCCCTGCGCCCGCCCGCCCCACTCCCGGGCACCACGTTCTCCCCCGCGCTCGCATGGTTTATTGACACCCGCGACGCACTACTATGGAGATGGGCCTCGAACGTGATGCGCGGAGAGCAGCAGATCGGATTGCTGAAGCGGAGTCGGTGACGATCATCTCCCACATCGACGCCGACGGTATCAGCACGGAGTCGATCCTTGCGCAGGCGCTCGCCCGTGCAGGCATATCCGTCACCTCCGTCTTCGTCCGCCAGCTCGAACCGATGGCGATGCGCCACGTCCCGAAGGATGACTCCCTGAAACTCTTCACCGACCTCGGGGCCGGCCAGCAGATCCTTCTCTCGGACCACGGTCTCGATGCGGACGACGTCCTGATCATCGACCACCACGTCAGCCAGCCCTGCGGCACGGCCTATCCCCAGGTGAACTGCCTTGATTTCGGCATCACCCGGATGAGCGCCGCGGGCATCGCCTACCTGGTCGCAAAAGCGATCGACCCGGCCAACGCCGACCTTGCAAAGCTCGCCGTGGTCGGGAACGTCGGCGACATGATGGCCCGCGAGAACTGCGGACTGGTCGGCCCGGCGCGCGATATCGTCCAGGACGGCGTGGCGTACGGCAACATCGTCGTGCAGAAACCGGACCTGAACTGCTACGGGACGTCCACCCGCCCCGTCCACGTCTGCCTCGGCTACTGCGACGACCCCTACATCGACGGGATATCGAACAGCACAACCGGGGCGCTCCGGTTCCTCGAGAAGCTCGGCGTGACGCTGAAGAACCCACAGGGCGGCTGGCTCGTCTGGGAGGAGCTCCCGTTCGATGATCGGCGCACGATCATCAGCGCCCTTGCCCAGCAGCTCATCGCGCACGGGAGAGAGACCGACCGCCTCCTCGCCGAGACCTACATCTTCCCCGACGAACCCGGGCGGACTGTGCTCCGGAACGCCTCCGAGTACGCCACCCTGCTCAACGCCTGCGGCCGGTGGGCAAAGCCCAAGGTCGGGAGCAGCATCTGCTGCGGAGACCGCGGCGACGCCTACCGCGACGCGGAGTACATGCTCGCCCACCACCGCTCGGTCATCCGCGACCTGCTCCAGTATATCCTCGATACCGGGGTGACGGAACTCTCCCACCTCCAGTACATCCACACCGGCGACCGGTTCCCCGACACCATCGTCGGGATCGGGGCGGGCATGGCGCTCTCCAAACTGAACTGGAGAAAACCGATCATGGTGCTCGCCGTGATGGTGGACGAACCGGAGGTCATCAAGGTCTCGATGCGGACGAACGAATGGGCGATCGCCCGGGGAGTCGACCTGCAGGGAGCGCTCGTCGAGGCGTCGGCAGCGGTGGGCGGCGCGGGCGGGGGGCACCGGATCGCGGCCGGGGCGTTCATCCCCCACGATGCAGAAGAGGAGTTTATTGATGGTGTCAACCGAATACTCAAACGACAGTTCGCTCCGGCGGATACGGGTGATAGCTGACTTCCAGTTCGGCGCCGGGTCGGGAGAGGCCCTCTTTCCCGACGGGTGCACGTTCCAGTTCTCGACGACCGGGCGCATCCGCCAGGTGCGGCTCGGAAACGAGCGGCTTGCGACCGTTCGCGCACAGGACGGCCGCCTGACCCTCGGGATCGCCGGGGCGACGCGCCTTCTGGCCGTCCTCGCCCCCCCGGCCTACCGGGTGGCGGTGCAGGAGGATGTGGCAGCGTTCATCGCGGACGGGAAGAATGCGATGGCAAAGCACGTCGTCGCTGCCGACGAGCGTATCCGCGCAGGGGACGAGGTGCTGGTGGTGACCGGGAACGACGTGCTCCTTGCCACGGGCGCAGCCCTGCTTTCCGGCCGGGAGATGCTGGCATTTAATTACGGTGTAGCGGTAAAAGTACGACAGGGGAGAGGATCCGAATGTTTCCAGGTAAGATAAACCCGAAAAAGATGAAGCAGATGATGAAGCAGATGGGCATGGAGATGGAGGAGATCGAGGGCGTCGAGAAGGTGGTGATCTACACGCCCGCGGGAAACTACGTCTTTGACGATGCCCAGGTCGTCGCGACCACGATGCAGGGGGTCACCACCTACCAGCTCACCGGGGAAGCCCGGTTTGAAGAGGCGGTCCCGGAGATCCCCGACGAAGACGTCGCCCTCGTCGCATCCCAGGCCGGGGCTACCGAGGAGGCCGCGAAGAAGGCGCTCATCGAGACCCGCGGCGACATCGCCGAAGCGATCCTGAGACTCGCACAACAATGATCGAGACCGGTGAACACCTCCTGCTCGTTGGTGAGGACCGCGAGTACTTCGTGACGGCGGGCGAGGGGCAGTTCTCCACCGACCGGGGGATGATCGACCGCGGGGCGCTCGTGGGGATGAACCCCGGCGACGAGATCAGGACCCACCTCGGCGTCCCGTTCACGGTCCTCTGCCCCCGGGCGACCGACTTCTTCGTCCACGCAAAAAGGAGCGGCGCCCCGATGCTCCCGAAGGATATCGGTATCGTGATCGCCTACACGGGGATGAACCGTGAGGACCGTGTCCTTGACGCCGGCACCGGGAGCGGTGTCGCCGCGATCTACTTCGGGAAGATCGCCCGCGAGGTGAAGACCTACGAGGTGCGCCCGGAGTTTGCCCGGCTCGCGGAGAAGAACATCAGGGCCGCCCGCCTCGATAACGTCGAGGTGATCGCGGCCGACGTGCTCGCGGCGACCGGTGCGTTCGACGTCGTCCACTTGGACCTCACGATAACGCCGGCGCACGTGGAGCACGCCTTCTCGCTCCTCTCGCCCGGCGGCTACCTCGCGACCTACACGCCGTTCCTTGAGCACACGTTCGTCGCGCTCGACGCCGCAATGCCGCTCTTCCGCGACGTCCACTGCTACGAGTGCATGGAGCGTGAACTGACACGCTCCGCCCGGGGGACGCGGCCGTCGACCAGGGTCGCCCACAGCGGCTACATCACGGTCGCACGAAAATAGGGGTTAGTACTCTTTCAGCGGGCGTTCCCATCCGGTGTACCCGCAGTATATGCAGCAGTCGCCGCCGCAATGCGTACACTTCTGCGACGGCTGCGGCACCATCACGGTGCCCTTTTTGTTACAGTATGTGCATCCAAGCCCGCCGCAGTGGCAACAGACCTCGGGGGCATACACTTCCTCTGGTTCGGACACAATTCTCCTCCCGGAGTAGTATGAGGGGCAAAGATGAGAAAGGTTGTCATGAGGGATCGGCCGCGCCTGGGGGGAAAAAAAGTATTAGTGGGTTTGGGGCGAACCAGTATTCAGGAGAGAAGAGGGGTTTTATCCGCACCGCAGCGGGGGAGGGGTGGATCTTTGCGCCCGCACGCCGGCGGACGGAAAACCCCCGGAAGGTAGCCGCACGATGTACCACATTATCTCTATCCGCGATTTTGAGAGGAGCGATCTTGATTACCTGCTCGACAGGGCAGAGGAGTTCGACACCCAGGGATACCGGTCCCGGGCGCTTGAGGATAAACTTGCCGCCCTCCTCTTCTTCGAACCGAGCACCCGGACACGGATGTCGTTTGCAACGGCCATGGCGCGGCTCGGCGGAAGGTGGATCAGCGTCGATTCGGTCGAGGCAAGTTCCATCGTCAAGGGGGAGACACTGGCCGACACCATCAGGGTGTTGAGCAGCTACGCGGACACCATCGTGCTCCGCCACCCAAAGGAGGGGGCCGCGCGGCTGGCAAGCGAGTTCGCCACGGTGCCGGTCATCAACGCCGGGGACGGTGCGGGGCAGCACCCGAGCCAGACGCTGCTTGACCTCTACACCATCAGGCAGTCGATGCCGATCGACGGTATCGATGTCGGGCTCCTCGGGGATCTGCGCTATGGGAGGACCGCACATTCGCTCGCGCTCGCCCTCTCCCTCTACGGGGTCACGCTCCATACGATCGCGCCGGGAGGGCTCGAGATGCCGGCGAACATAACCCTCGAGCTCCGCGAACGCGGCACGGAGGTGATCGAGCATGCGGATGTCGAGGAGGTGATCCGGGACCTCGACGTCCTCTACGTCACGAGGATCCAGCGCGAGCGGTTCCCGGATTCGGCGTCGTACTACAACGTCGCGTCCAGTTACCGGATCACGCCCGATCTCCTGACCGGCGTCAGGGAGAACCTGATGATCCTCCACCCCCTCCCGCGCGCCGGGGAGATCGACCCGGCGGTTGACCGCACGCCGTATGCACGCTACTTTGAGCAGGCAAAGAACGGTGTGCCCGTCAGGATGGCGCTCCTCCATGAGGTGATGAAATGACCAGAAAAGACCCGTCAGGGGGGCTGCTCGTCAGCCCTATCAGGAACGGCACCGTCATCGACCATATCACCGCCGGCGAGGCGCTCAACGTGCTCCGGATCCTCGGGATCACCGGGTCGACGCGGGAGTGCCTGAGCATCGCGACGAACGTCGAGAGCAAGCGGCTCGGAAAGAAGGACATCGTCAAGATAGAGAACCGGGAGCTCCGCACGGAAGAGGTGGACCGGATCGCCCTGATCGCGCCGCACGCAAGGATCAACATCATCCGCGACTACCATGTGGCGGAGAAGAAGGGTGTGGAGATCCCGAAGGTCCTCAAAGGCGTGGTCAGGTGCCCGAACCCCGGGTGCATCACGAACACGAACGAGCCGGTGGCGAGCACGTTTGAGGTGCTCGACAAAGGGCTGCACTGCCTCTACTGCGACTGGTTGATCAAGAACGATATAGCAAGCCACATCATCTGATCAGGCGGCCCTGCCGGTCGATCTCCCCCCGGCAGATCCGGGTGCTCGATATCCGCCGGCCGTCTTCGGCAAGGACACACGAGATCTCGTGGAGGTCCACCCTTCTTTTTCCCCGCTTCCGCCGGAGGTCGTTGATCTCTACGGCGACCGGGAAGGTCTCCTCGGAGACGACGAGGATGTCGAAGTCGGCGTCGAGAGCGCTGCCGTAGCGGTCGGAGAGCGGCTCGACCCTCCATGCCGCCGTGTAGCCGCGTTCCCTGATGAAGGACGCGACGTTTGCCAGCCGTTCCTGGTAGGGGCGGACGGGGTGCACCTTCGCCCCGGCAAACTCGTCGGTCGTCAGTCCGATGACCACCTCGCCGTCAGGCCCGGCGAGTTCAAAGGAACGGGAGAGGAGTTTCCTGTGCCCGGCATGCAGGGGATCGAACGTACCCCCGACCATCACTTTCATCAGGAACGGTTTGCCGCGAGGAGGTTTATGGATAGTGCATTGATTCTCCATCGCGACCCTCACAGGCAGAGGGTACCGACCGGGTTTCGTACTTATGAGAAGGTCGGATCTCAGGCTACGCCCGGGCACAACCGTGGGGGGTTCAGGGAGGGAACGTATGGGTATTCGCCCATGAAGCACAGGCAGGGTGAGGTCGATGGGAAGTACGGAGTTTGGGAGTTGGAGGCAGGGGAGGGGGGAGCGAGTCCCCCCGTCGGCCCCTCCCCCAGGGGCGATAGCCACCACGGTCCACTCCACGGGGAGAACCCGGAGAGGAGCCGGGCACGGCTGCCCACCGGGTATCGCGAGCACTGCCCCCGCCCCCGAGGGGCGGGGGAGGAGGCCGAAGGCCTGGTGGGGTGGAGGCTACCGAAGAAGCGTACGGGTATCCCCCTGCGAAGGCGCGGGCGGGGTGGGGGATACCGGAGAGTGTGTATGAGTAGCCCACCTGCAGGGAAGCGCGGGCAGGCCCGGGCTCCTGCCCGTCGCACCTCACGTGAGACCACGCATCTCCCCGCCCGGCGCGTGCGCCCTTCCCTCACCGGCGAGGGAGAGGATTTTGTATCGCTGCAACCAACAGTAGACGTACTATGGAGAGCGGAACAGTTGTGGGGGACCGCGTCTTTATTGCAGAGAATGCAACCGTCATCGGAGACGTGACGCTCGCCGACGACGTGAACATCTGGTTCGGCGCCGTGGTCCGGGCTGATCGGGATACGATCACGGTGGGAGCGGGCTCAAACATCCAGGACAACGCCGTCGTCCACACCACGATCGGGTTCCCGGTCGATATCGGGTCGGACGTCTCGGTCGGCCACGGCGCCATCCTGCACGGCTGCATCATCCACGATGAGGTGCTCGTCGGGATGGGTGCCGTCATCCTGAACGGCGCGGTGGTGGGGGAAGGCTCCATCATCGGCGCCGGCACCGTGGTGACCGAGGGGAAGGAGATCCCGCCAAACTCGCTGGTCCTCGGGGTTCCCGGCAAGGTGGTCAGGGAGACGACGCCCGAGCAGCGGGACGGCATCGTCCGCAACGCGCGGGAATACGTCAAACTCGCAGGGAGGTACCGCCGTGGCTGACGTCGTGGTCATCGGTGCCGGGGTCGCCGGCATCCAGGCTGCGCTCGACCTTGCGGACCACAACGTCCACGTCCATCTCGTCGAGCGCGAACCGACCATCGGCGGGCACATGGCCCAGCTCGATAAGACGTTCCCGACAAACGACTGCTCGATGTGCATCCTCTCTCCAAAGATGGTGGAGGTGGCCCGGCACCCAAACGTCACGATCCACACCTGTTCCGAGGTCGAGTCGGTCGAGGGCGAGGTGGGGAACTTCCGGGTCCGGGTCAGGAAGCACCCCCGCTACATCATCGAGGACGAGTGCAACGGGTGCGGGGACTGCACCCGGATCTGCCCGATCGAGGTCTACAACCGGTTCGACGCCGGGATCGGCGTCCGGAAGGTGATCTACAAACCCCACGCCCAGGCGGTCCCCGACATCGTCGTCAAGGATAAAGAGCACTGCATCGAGTGCGGCCTCTGCTACGATGTCTGCGGCAAGGAGGCGATCCTCCGCGAGGACGAGGAACACGTGATCGATATCCCGGCGGCAAGCATCGTCGTCGCGACCGGCTACCGGACGTTCGATGCCCGGAACAAGGCGCAGCTCCGCTATCTCACCATCCCCGATGTCATCACGAGCCTTGAGTTTGAGCGGATGATCAACGCAAGCGGCCCGACGGGCGGCCGCCTGAGGAGGCTCTCGAACGGCAACACCCCCCGGAGCATAGCGTTCGTCCAGTGCGTCGGCTCCCGTGACGTCGCCGCCGGCCGCCCCTACTGCTCCGGGGTCTGCTGCATGTACGCGATGAAGAACGCCATGCTCATCCGCGAGAAGAACCCCGATATTGAGGTCACCGTCTTCTACAACGACATCCGGGCATACGGCAAAGGTTACGAGGAGTACTACGAACGGGCGAAGAGTCTCGGGGTCCGGTTCGTCCGCGGGTTCCCCGGCGAGGTGCTCGAGGAGAACGACCGCCTGGTGATGACGGCGGAGAACACCGAGACCGGTGAGGTGGAGACGTTCTACCCGGACCTCGTGGTGCTCTCCGTCGGGCTTGAGCCTGCCCATGGAGCGGAGGATGTCAGCCGGATGCTCGGCATCCCGCGGGACGAGTCCGGGTTCTTCGGGGTTGCCGACCAGAAACTCGGCCCCGTGCTCACGGTGAAACCCGGGATCTATGTGGCGGGGACGGCCACCGCGCCCCGGGACATACCGGATTCCGTCGCCATGGGCGAAGCGGCAGCGATGCGAGCGTATCTCGACACGGTCAGGGCGGGATGAAGATGCCGGAACGGGCTGAGCCCTGCACCATCGCGTGGGAGGAAGAGACCGCGAGCATTATATACATTGACCAGACTCTCCTCCCCGGCAGGTACGAGCAGATGCGATGCACCACCGTCGAGGACCTCGCCCGGGCGATCCGGCGGCTTGAGATCCGGGGAGCCCCGGCGCTCGGCATCGCCGGTGCGATGGGAGTGGCGCTCGCGGCCGCCCGGAGCACTGAGGCGGGGCTGGACCGGTTCCTCGCGGAGGTCGGCCGGGCCGCCGACCTCCTCAGGAGCACCCGCCCGACCGCGGTCAACCTCGCCTGGGGGATCGACCGCGTGGCAAGGAAGATCGCGATGGCCGCATCGGTCGGCGAGGCGAAGGCCATCGCCGTCGCCGAGGCGAACGCCGTCGCCGAAGAGGACGAACTGGTCTGCCGGAGGCTCGGTGCGTTCGGCGAAGAACTCTTCCCGGCCGAGTGCACGGTGCTCACCCACTGCAACGCGGGAGCGCTCGCCTGCCGGTGCTGGGGAACGGCTCTTGGGGTGATCCGGTCGGCGGTTGCGGCCGGAAAGAACGTGCGGGTGATCGCCTGCGAGACCCGGCCGCTGAACCAGGGGTCGAGGCTCACCTGCTGGGAGCTTCTCCGCGACGGGATCGACGTGACCCTCATCCCCGACTCATCGGCCGCATACCTGATGCGGAAGGGCGAGATAGACCTCGTCATCGTCGGCGCGGACCGGATCACGCAGGACGCGGTCTTCAACAAGATCGGGACCTACATGCACGCCGTCACCGCCCGCCACCATGGGATACCGTTCTATGTTGCGGCGCCGGTCTCCACGTTCGACCTCGCCCGGACGGAGACGGAGATCACCGTCGAGGAGCGGGACCGCTCCGAGCTCGCGTACTGCGGGGACCGGCAGCTTGCACCCGACGGGGTGAATGTGCTCAACTACGCCTTCGACGCCACCCCGCTCGACCTCATCGACGCGATCATCACCGAGATCGGGGTGCTCCGGCCGCCGTACGCCGAATCGTTCCGGCTTGTCGGGAAAGGAAGGGAGGTCCGGCCACGATGACCTTCTTCGACTCCGGGGCCTGGGTCGGGCTGATGACCCTCATCGGGGAGGTTACGTTCTTCCTCATCCTCGGGATGGTGCTTGCGGCGGTGGCCCTCGCGATCATCGCGACCGCCTCGATCACCCGGGGAAAGTTCTACCTTCCCCGGATCCTGATACCCGGCATGGTCCTCCTCGAAGGGCTCGTGAAGGCGTTCTGCAAACTCCTCGGGCTGGACGATAAGGACCTCATCACGTTCTTCATAACGCTCAGGAACACCATGAACACAAAGGCGTTCTCGGAGACGCCGGTGGAGCAGCGGGCGGTCTTCCTGCCCCAGTGCCTGCGGTCGGCGGAGTGTCCGGCGCACCTGACGCCGGAAGGCCTCAAATGCCGGCGCTGCGGCCGCTGTACGGTCGGGGAGAACTCGGCGTGGCTGGAGGGGCTCGGGTATCGCGTCTTCATCGTCCCGGGCTCGACGTTCATAAAAAGGATGGTCAAGAAGTATCGCCCGAAGGCGATCATCGGCGTCGGCTGCCTCATGGAGGTGAAAGACGGGATCGACATGTCCGACCGGATAGGGATCACCGCCATCGGCGTCGTGAACTTCAAGGACGGGTGCGTGGAGACGGTTGCAGACTGGGCCGGGGTGCGGGATGCCGCCCTGCTCGGCATCGAGCACCCGTCAGGTGCCGTAGACTTTCACAGCCCTGCCGAATAACCGCTCGCTCGTGACCTTGCCGTAGACGAAGATCGTCTCGGCGCTGTTGACGTCGCCGACCCTGACGCCGGGCCGTATGATGATGTTCCCGCCCGCCTGGACGGAGTGGAGGCAGGCGTTATCGCATATGGTGGCGGTCTCGAGGACCCGGAGCGGCCCTTTGATCCTGGCGTCGTGGCCGATGACGATGCTCTCCGCCTCGACGTAACCGCCGACCGTCGAGTACGGCCCGAGTTCGAGGCAGCCGGCGACGACGATGTTGCCCCAGATGTGCGTCTCCGGAGGGGCGATGAAGTTCCCGTCTATCTTCACGTTTCCGTCAAAAAAGGAACCTTTCGGTGCTATATACGTGTTCCCGTGCCGATAAACTTTCATCCAGATCTCCCGCGATAATAACTCTGCCCCGGGATAGATAAAATGATCACTGAAGTTTTCCCGTGCGCCGCGGGGCAATATGGGTTTTTGCCGGCAAAATCCTCCTCGTGATCCCGAAGGGCAGGCCTATACCACCGCGGCGACCGCAAAGACCGCGAGCGCGGCGAACATCCCCACCCGCAGGATCGATGTCGCCCTGGACTTCCTGACGCAGTCCGGCGTCGTGCACCTGACCCCCCGGGCGGCCCCGGCGAGGATGATGACGTCGACGACCGCGATGGCGGCGAGGTAGAAGGGGCCCCACCAGTCGCCGGAGGGAAGGAGGCTTGCCGCCACGGCGCCGCAGGCAGAGGCGAACGCGAGCAGCCCTGTCCGCCGGACCCCGATGATCATGGGTAGCGTGTGTGCGCCCCCTGCAGCATCCCCGTCCACGTCCTCTGCGTCCTTCAGGACCTCCCGGGCGAGGGTCGCAAGGAACGCGATCGCCGCAAGCGACACGTTCTGGACGAGCCCCTCGATGCCCGCAAAGGCCCCGCCGAAGAGGAAGACGCTCGCCGTCAGGTAGGCGACGGCCATGTTGCCGACGCCCGGGGTCCGTTTCAGCCAGGCGGCGTATATGACCAGGATCAGAGAGTTCACGAGAGCGATCAGGAGACAGAGCGCCGTCGTCAGGGTGGCGAGGGCGATGCCCCCGGCAAAGAGCGCCGCCGCGTATGCCTTTGCGCCGGCAAGGCTGATCGCCCCGGACGGTATGGGCCTCTCAGGGCGGTTGATCCGGTCGATCTCGACGTCGTAGACGTCGTTGATCACGTTCCCCGCGGCGGTGATGAGCACGACGACCACGGCAGGCAGGAGGGAGGGGACCGTGAGGGTTCCCGTGGCGACGAGGTACCCGAGGAGGGCGGTAAGGCCGGCAACGACGGCGTTGTGCGGGCGGGTAATCCTGACGAGGGCGGCGGCGCTCATGCTCAACGGATCAGGTTCTCGGGCGGAAGATAAATAACCGGATGGTCTGGATTTCGGAGAAACGACGGGCTTGGGGGGATTCGGACCCCCGACATTCAGCTTAGGAGGCTGACGCCATATCCTGGCTAGGCCACAAGCCCATAGATCGGAGTATTAGTATTACTCATAAGAAGGTATAAGGGTATCGAGCATCCACCTTTTCCGGAAGCATGGATGTCGTTGAGGTTACGGAGGGAAAAACCCGGTTCTTTGCGCCGAGGCAGGATCCTCACCTCCAGTTCCCGCCGGGAAGCGGTCCGGTCTTCTATAACGCACGCATGGAACTGAACCGGGACGCCACCATCCTCCTGCTCTCCGTCCTGCGACCGGAGAGTTACCTCGACGCCATGGGGGCGTCCGGCGTCCGGGGGCTCCGGGTGGCCTGCGAGGTCGGGATCCCGGTGACGATCAACGACTGGAGCCAGCGGGCGGTCGACCTGATCCAGCAGAACGTCGAGGCCCTGGGTCTTGCCGCCGAGGTCACCCGGAGCGACGCAAACGCGCTGATGAGCGAAAGGAAGTTCGATGCCGTCGACCTCGACCCCTTCGGGACGCCGGCGCCCTTCGTCGATTCTTCGGCCCGGAGCGCCGGGAGGTATCTCTTCGTCACCGCCACCGACACCGCGCCTCTCTGCGGGGCGCACCTGAAAGCCGGCATGCGCCGTTACTTCTCCCGGCCGCGGAACACCGAGTACCACGCCGAGGTCGGCCTCCGGACGCTTCTTGGGTTTGTCGTGCGTGAGGTGATCAAGTACGACCGCGGGGTGGAACCGCTCTTCTGCTACGCGCACGAGCATTTCCACCGCCTGCACCTCAGGCTCCGGGAGGGGGCGGCGGCGGCCGACCGGACGCTTGCGCGGATCGGCTACGTGATGCAGTGCCCACACTGCCTCTACCGGACGGAGCAGGCCGGGATGCTCCCCGAACCGGAGGAGTGCGCGCTCTGCGGCGCGGACCTCGTGCCGGTCGGCCCCCTCTGGACGGGGGGGGTCAACGACGATGGGACGCTCTCTGCGATGCAGGAGGCGCTCGCCGGTGTCACAACCGGGACCGGGACGCGGATCGCGCGGCTGCTCGATACCTGCCGGCAGGAACTGGATACGTCGAGCCATTACGACTACCACGTCATCGCAAAATCGCTCCGGGTCTCGCCCGGCGGCATCGGGACGGTCGTCGGGCGTCTTGTGGCCCTCGGCTACCGGGCGAGCCGCGCCCACTACTCGGGAACGGCCATAAAGACCGATGCCCCGCTCCCCGTCATCGAGGATGTGATCAGCGGCGGGTGACGACGGTGAGGATGTCCCCGTCCGCGAGTTGATGGGTGATCCCGACACGCTGCGCGTCGTGTTTTGCCGATCTGCCCCAGACTTTCGCGTACCGGAACTTGTCCGCGAAGTCCCGGTGAAGGCGGTTGCAGACGTCCTCGACCGTCGCCGGGCTCCGGATGATCAGCGGTTCGTCCATATCCGCCGGGCCGCCGACCGGTTTTAAGTAGACCCGCATGAATCCCAGGTTATCGAATATCGCGTCTTTCAGGTCTTCGATGCGGTAGCCGCTGTGCGCCGATACCATGATGGGCGCTTCACCGAACCGCCCGGTCAACTCCCCTTCGATCTCCGCCCGCATCTTCTCGTCCACCAGGTCGACCTTGTTGACCGCGACGAACGCGGGGACGTAGACCCGGTTGCCGATCATCGCATCGATGAAGTCGTCCTGCGTGACGCCGTCGCGGATCAGGACGTCGGCGTTGACGATCTTGTTCTCCGCAAGGATTGAGCGGACCTCCTCGAGATCGAGGTCGACGGCGCCGACGGTGTTCAGCCGGATACCGCCGTTCCCGGTCTTTTTTATGGTGATATCAGGTTTCTGCTGGTTGACCCGGATGCCGGCGTCGTGGAGCTCGCGGAGGAGGACGTCCGTGTGCTGCTCGTTGAAGACGTCGACCAGGATGAGGATCAGGTCGGCGCTCCGCACCACTGCGATGACCTCTTTCCCGCGTCCTTTGCCCATGGCAGCGCCAGCGATGAGGCCGGGGATATCCAGGACCTGGATCTTTGCGCCCCGGTGCTCCATCGCGCCCGGGATGACGGAGACGGTCGTGAAGGCATAGGCCGCCGTCTCGCTGATGTCAGAGCCGGTGAGCCTGTTGAGCAGCGTGCTTTTACCGACGGACGGGAAACCGACCAGGACAACGGTGGCGTCTCCCGACTTCTTCACGGAGTATCCCTCGCTGCCTCCCGAGGAGGCTATGGCCCGGGCTACCGCTTCGTCGCGAATCTTCGCGAGTTTCGCCTTGAGGCGACCGATGTGCTTCGAGGTCGCCTTGTTGTACGGAGTATTCTTGATCTCGTCTTCAAGTTCCCGTATCTGCTCTTCGACACTGCTCATTGCTGCCGGTATAAGTACGCTGGGCAGCTACTTATTGGTGTCTGTGATGGAAATCGTTGGGTGACGGGGAGATCCCGGCCCGGATAGGGCTCCGATTACCAGGTTGCCGGCAGGGCCGGTGAGAGGCAGGCACGCGACATTTTTAAATAGTATCGGATCAAATTATGTAGAGCACATTGGTGCAATGCGCTGCTATAGTGTAGACCGGCCAATCATGCAGGACTCTCACTCCTGCGACTGGGGTTCGAATCCCCATAGCAGCATACTGTTCTGGGGTCAAGTGCCCTGAATCATTACCGTCGATCCGGCAATGCTCCGGTGGAGCATGCACGGGCTTTTTCATCAGGAGGAGAGCCTCTTCTAACCTGTCAAACCCTCCAAAAACGTGCGTCGCCGCGAGCGACGGGTTCATGCGCCCGTGCATCACGACCCCGGCCAGCCTCTCCGTCCGGACCCTTCCGCCGGGATTGTGGGAACGACCGGTTCTGTGAGCAGGTGTCCTGCCTGCGGCCCGGCTCTACCGGTGTTTCCGGAAAAACCCCCGCTCTGGTCCCGGATGCAGCGAATACCCGCTGTCCCGGGGGTAGAGATGACCCCGGGGCCGGCCGGCAATCCCCGCCGGGGTGCCTCAACTGCGCAGCTTCGGGGAGTTGAACCAGAGCCCCTGGAGCTGGTGCGATTCGTCGTCCTTCTTGAAGACGAACCGGATGTCCACCCCGTCCTCCCGCTCGAACTTTGCTTTGTAGGTTACGGCGATGTAGTCGTTGGTCTGTGTGACGACAGGGGCCCTTCTGGATTCGTAGAGCCCGATCCGGGATATGACGTGTTCGCGGTTCTGCTCAAACGCGGCCTCATCAAGCGCCTGTCTCATCTCCCCGCTGAAGTCGCGGGAGTACTTCGTGTAGTTGTCTTCGTTGAGGCCGGCAAGGAGGTTGTCGGCGACCGGGTCTGCGTAGGCAAGCACCTGTGCCGCCTCCTCATCGGGGACGACTGATTCCCGGTCCATGCAGCCGCATGCAGAGACCACGAGAAGGAGCAGCAGGGCGGCGGGGAATGGAATTTTGGGGAGATTCATACTACGGAGTCGAACTGAGGAGTGATTAATATTACGGGTGGCATGTCGGGAGGGACGGCGGTATGAGAAGTGGTGTGGAGAGAGGCCTGGGAGAAGAAACTATCGCACGGGATGGGGAGATAGGGTTCGGGCCGATTACTGAAGAGCTGAGGCAATGCCTGTTTTCCCGAGCAATGGCGATGGATATATAACTATTTTGAATATAAGCCAGTATTAACTAAGCATTATGGAGAAATTTTTATGAAGAAACCTGATGTTAGCCAAATTGAAAAGACTATATCATCACTTTTGCCCGATGAAGAATATAGAAAGGTTTGCTTGTCGCTATTTGTAGAATCGCTCTTTAAGGCTAATACATATGGGAGCGACAAGTGGGGCGCATACTGCTATAGTGGAGGCGTTCGACTCTTAGTTGGCAGTCTGATTGTTTTTACCATTCACAAAGAGGGATTATGGCTATCTCTTGATAAACAACTGTTGGGCGAGAGGGAAGATGAGCAGAGCATGTTAGAAAAAAGTAAAGCATGGCGCTGGGAGAGGGGCAAATATTCTGAGTATGAACGAGTTCCATCAATGAATGGATATTATGTTCCTTCAAGGGAGAGTCTGGATATCTGGCCTATAATACGTGATTTTCATTTTGAGTACATAAAAAGAGCTGCAGATAAATACAATCAGTTGAGGAGTGACAGCCAGAAGAAGCACAATCCTGAATTATTAACATATATCAGCAATGAACTTGGACAAAGCATTCCCGGCCCAAATTACGGCAATATACCTGAAACTAATGTCTTTGAAGATGTTGAAGAATTTGAAAGAGCCAGCAAAGAGTTGCCTGAGACGGAACGCAAATCAATAATGCTGAGTCGTATTGGTCAGGGAGCGTTTCGTTCCGGTTTGATAGGTTATTGGAAGAGATGTGCTGTTACGGGGTGCGACTCACTCGATTTGTTAAAAGCATCGCATATCAAGCCCTGGAGAGATTCAGATAATGCAGAACGCCTGGACATCTACAATGGTCTGTTACTTATCCCTAACTTAGATAGTGCTTTTGATAAAGGGTATATTAGTTTTGACGATGGCGGGAAAATAATCATTAGTGATATGATAAAAGATGGGGGATAGAAATAAGCTTGGGATTCATTCAAAAATGAAACTAAGGAAAATAGAAAAGCGTCAGATCGAATATCTGGATTATCATCGGCGGGAGATATTGAAAAAATGAAAAAACGAGGGAAAATCGAGCGATCAGGGAGGAAGGGAAGAGATGCAGGACAATAGGAAGCTCACGATTATGGTTTCCTCTACGGTGTACGGCATCGAAGAGCTCCTGGATCGAATCTATACGCTTTTAACCGCGTTTGGCTATGAAGTCTGGATGTCTCACAAAGGAACCGTCCCGGTCTTTTCGAACCGCTCCGCTTTTGAGAACTGCATCACAGCGACAGAGAACTGCGACCTGTTTCTCGGGTTGATCACTCCTCTTTATGGCAGCGGGAGAGACGGGGACGGGCTATCTATTACACACCAGGAGTTGAAGAGGGCCATCGCGTTGAATAAGCCACGCTGGCTCCTTGTCCATGATCATGTGATTTTTGCCAGACAGCTCCTGAATCATATCGGCCATAAGGGGGAGGCGGGCCGGGATAGGCTCACTCTAGAGAAGAACCGGATCATGGATGATCTCCGGGTCATCGATATGTATGAAGAAGCCATCCTTTCCGAGAAACCTCTGCGGGAACGGAAGGGCAACTGGGTTCAGAAGTTCAGGTCAGACGATGACGCAGCCCTCTTCGCCACCGCACAATTTTCGCGCTACCAGGAAGTTGAAGCGTTTGTGCAGGAGAACTTCCGGGATACTGCCCGTGTCTCCCGGACTGTCCAGGATCGGAGGGGCCGTTCATGAGGACGAAAGCCATCCGAGAGTCCCTGTCGCTTGGAGAAAGGCAGAGCGTTGAGTTCATACCCAATTGTAGGGATATCAGTGCCATCGGCCGGGTAGTCTGCGGCTTTCTGAACACTTCCGGCGGCTATGTTGTCTGCGGCGTGGATGACCAGGGGACGGTTATCGGTATCAAGAACCCCGACGCTATGGTAAAGTGCCTCGAACAGAGGGTGCATCAAGGACTCTCTCCCGGGGCACTGGTTGCGGTTCGGGTACACGAGGTTGAAGGAAAAACCCTGCTCATCATTGAGGTGCCTGCTGGCAAGGATCTGCCATACGCGTTTGAGAATATCATCTATCTTCGCACAGGTCAGACCACCCAGAAAGCAGATATCGAGACCATCCGTGACATGGTGCTCCGCAAGCAGGTGGAGCCTGAGCGATGGGAGCGACGCTTTTCTTCCGCAGATATGAACGAAGATCTGGACCTCAATGAGGTTCGGTCCACTGTAAAGGCAGTGACTGCATCAGGGCGATTCTGGTTCCGGGATAGTGATAATCCAACTGCGATTCTTGAGGATCTCTCGGTCTCCAGATATGGCCGCCTGACCAACGGTGGTGATATCCTCTTCGGAGCCAATCCCGCCATCCGCTATCCGCAGATCCGGGTTCGGGCAGCGGTTTTCAGAACGGACAAAACAGGCGACACGTACCAGGACATGAAATCTTACGAAGGCCCGCTAGTGCCGGTACTGGAAGATGTGTACTCCTTTATTTTGAGGAATACCCCTACAGTATCGCGTTTCGGATCTGCCGATCTTAAACGTCAGGATGAACCCTTCTACCCATCGGACGCCATCCGAGAAGGGTTAGTCAACGCCTTTGCACATCGTGACTACAGCGATTTCTCCGGTGGAATTACCGTCCATATCTACCCCAATCGCCTGGAGATCTCAAATACTGGCAAGTTTCCTGAGGGTGTGACACTTGCAAAACTTCAGAAGGGAACACTGTCCGTTCTGCGCAACCCGGACATTGCGCACGTGTTGTACCTGCGCGGGTATATGGAAAAAATTGGCCGGGGCAGCATATTGATCCAGAGGGCCTGCACCGAGCGTGGTCTACCTCTGCCGCAGTGGTCAGAGGACGACCGCGGCGTTACCCTGACCTTCTTTGCCACGGAAGTCACCACGGAAGTCACCACGGAAGTCACCACGGAAGTCACCACGGAAGTCACCACGGAAGTCACCACGGAAGTCACCACGGAAGTCACCACGGAAGTCATGCAGATCATCGAGGCTCTTGACGGTGAGATGTCGCGCCGGGAACTTCAGGATGTCCTCGGCCTGAGGAACGTCGAGCACTTCAGGAAGGTCTACCTGCAGCCGGCAATCCGGGAAGGCCTGGTCGAGATGACCATCACCGACAAACCACGCAGCAGCAAGCAGCGATATCGCCTTACCCGGAGAGGGCATTCTGTGCTCCAAAAATCATAGTATGTGCGGAAATCGACGAACAATTAGTATCCTCCACTCGAATCCTGATGGGACGAGGTTTCCCCTCGTACAACATCGGATGAAACAGGGTTCGCTTCAACAATACTGTGGAGAGATTAGCCACCTGTAACGATCAGGGGTGAACTACCCCACCCTTCAGGCCGGGGGTCTTCCCGCTCATGCCGCCGACGAGCCCCGCAGAGAATAAACTGGTTCGTCCAGATCAGGAGAGCCCATCAAATCAGAGGGCATCATAACTTGGCGGCATGCTTCTCAGCATGGCTGCCTCCGTTACTCTATCAAGTCGCTCTTTCAGATTCTTTCCTCTTTTCCCGCTCTCTCATCTCATTTGGAAGGCGCTGTCCTGGCACTCGGGCGAACCGAGATCCGCCGCAAAAATTGGTTGCTCAGTTCATTCGGCCAGACTCGCCCGTTCTTGTAGCCCATAACGCCGTTGCGATTGCTTGCCTCCTGGTCTACTGCTTGGTCTCGCTTAGCCGTTCGCGAAGCTCCGCCTTTCAAGCACGCGATAGTCCCCCTCACCCCCCCGCCCGTGGCACCGGCTCCCGGGCAGAGAGCGCAAAGAACCCGCAGACCGCCACGGCGATGAGGAAACTCGCGAAGAACCCGGGGCCGAACCCGGCGGCGGCAACAATGATCCCGGTGACGAGGGGGCCTGCCGAGTGCCCGATGTCCATGATGGACGACAACGCCCCCATCGAGGCGCCCATCTGTTCCTTCTCTGCAACGTCCGCGACATACGCGCTCGTCGCGACCGTGGAGAGTGACATGCCGAGAGCGAGGAGGGAACTTATGAGGAGGAACGTCGTGAACGCCGACGCGAACGGGATGGCGGCAACAGAACACCCCAGAACGAAGAGCCCGACGACGATCTGGACCCTCTTGTCGACCCGGTCGGAGATCCTGCCGAAGGAGGGTTTCGTCGCCGCGACGATCAGCGTCTGGGCGGCAAACAGGATCCCGGCCTGGTACGCACCCATCCCCCGCGAGAGCAGCACGAGCGGCAGGAACGTCTCAAACGCCCCGAAGGCAAAGTAGGTCGCCATATCCACGAATGCCGTCGCCAGGAGCCTCCTGTTCGTGAAGAACGTCACAAAACTTCTGCGGAATGCCGAGAACGGGAGGACCGTGAGGGGGGCCGGGGTCTCCTCCCGGAAGAGGAGGACCAGGACAACCACCGGCACCGCGGCGATTGCCGCGGCGAGGTACACCATCCGGTACGGGACGAGCCCGGGGTAAACGGCGAAGAACGATATGATGGCCCCGCCGGCGAGCGGGGCAAGGGTCCTCCCGATCAGGGTTGCGGAAGAGTACTGCCCGAGCACCTCCCCCTTCCGTTCCGGGAATCGCGTCGCGATCATCGCGGCGATCACCGGCCCGAGGATAGCGGTCGCCGTCCCGTGGAAGAACCGGACCGGGATCAGCCAGAGCGGATCGGTGATGACGAGGTAGAGCAGGGGGGCCGAGAGGAATACCGCCCCGGACGCGACGAGCAACCTCCGCCTGCCCAGGTGGTCCGAGAGAACCCCCACCGGGAACGAGAACAGGATCCCGGCGAGCGGGGAGACCGCTGCCACGAGGCCGATGACCGCGTCGCCGGCGCCCAGGGCCTGCGAGAAGAGGGGCAGCACCGGATTCTTCGAGACGGTCGTCGAGAAGATTGCAAAAAACCCGATTACGAAGAGGATATACACTGCCCGGCGGTCCGCTGCAGGGTGCTGCCCGATCATGGTTCTTCTCTCCGGTTCCCGGTTAACGTCAAGGACCCCGTATCTGCCGGGATACCGCCGGCGGTTCAATCAGTACAAAGATTGCTCGCAGGCGAGCCTTATACATGCCGGTCGCCGGGTACCCGGGGAATGGCGGAATCGCCGACCGCCTCTCCCGCGATGGTGGCCGCCCCTTCGCACCGGCCCATCGGGGTTCCGTACCGCCCCGCGGGAACCCGCGTTCACCGGGGGGGGCACGGACCTCCCGAACCGCGCCCGTACGGAAGACCCGGGGCCGTTCGTGAGCATGGGCCACCACCGGTTTGCCGCAGTCACCCGCCGTGAGCACGGCGAATTCCGGCGAAGACCCCGGCCTCCGTGGCCGGGCATCCACGGCGGGCACCGCCCGCGAGGCTCCCAGAAAAACGCCATTACTCTACGATATCGACTAACCGGGGGCAAACCGGCAGTATCCTGGACCCCGGTGATGTCCCCCGGATGGATTTGTCATGTAGAATCATTACAGAACCTATAAAACGAATATGAGACCACCCTGTACAGTTCATTCCGACCTGCTGGTCTGGCTTTCCGGGAGATGGGTCATCTGTCAGGAACATGAACTGCAGAATCACAGAGATGCTCGTTAAAGATACTCAAGATGTGAGGAGACAATCATGGCCAAAAGAATGCTGAGCGAGTTCGAATCATACGACCTCCTGAAACAGTATGGCGTACCGGTACCCGACCACATAGTCGTCAAGACCGCCGCCGAGGCAGGCAAGGCGGCAGAGAAGATCGGTTTCCCCGTCGTCATGAAGATCTACTCGCCCCAGATCGTCCACAAGAGCGATGCGGGCGGCGTGATCGTCAGTATTCCCTCGAAGCATGCCGCCGAGGAAGCGTTCGAGAAGATCGTCGGGAATGCGAAGGCCTACAACCCCGAGGCCGAGATCAAGGGCGTCATCGTCGAGCAGCAGGCGGCGCCGGGGCTTGAGTTGATCATCGGCGGGAAGACCGACCCGGCGTTCGGGAAGGTGCTCACCTTCGGCATGGGCGGCACGCTCGTCGAGCTGATGAAGGACGTCACCCTGCGGATCCTGCCGGTCTCCGAAGAGACGATCCGCGAGATGATCCGCGAGATCCACGGCTACCCGATGATCCAGGGCTACCGGGGGGCGAAACCCCGGGACGAGGAGGCGCTTGTCCAGGTCATGTGGGCGGTCAACCGCTTCTTCGCCGAGAACACCAACGTCGTGGAGTTCGACATCAACCCGGTCAGGCTGTATGAGTCCGGGGCCTGCATCGTCGACGCCCGCATCTTCGTCGACGACGAAGCCGTCGAGAAGGTGGCGAAAGAGCGGCCGTTCGTGCCGATCGAGTACTTCACGCCCCGCTCCATAGCGGTCATCGGGGCGTCGTCCGAACCCAAGAAGATGGGCTACGCCGTGATGCACAACCTCCTGCACTTCCCGGGTCAGCTCTACCCCGTGAACAACAAGCGCCCGGAGGTGCAGGGGCTCAAAGCGTATGCCTCCATCCTCGATATCCCAAATCCGGTCGATATGGCGGTCATCACCGTCCCCGCAAAGCACGTGCCCGGCGTGATCGAAGAGTGCGGGCAGAAGGGAGTCTCCATGGTGGTCGTCATCACGGCCGGGTTCAAAGAGACGGGCGATGGCGGAAAGGCGCTGGAAGACCGGATCCTCGAGATAGCAAAGGGTTACGGGACGCGGATCATAGGGCCGAACTGCCTCGGGCTGATCGTCCCCCCGAAGGGCATCGACACCACCTACGTCCACGAATCCCCGAAACCCGGCAACATCGCCTTCATCTCCCAGAGCGGCGCCATCGTCAATACCGTGGTCGACTGGAGCATCAAACATGACATCGGGTTCTCCGCCGTCGTCTCGGTCGGCAACCAGGCGGACCTCAACTTCATCGACTTCCTCAGGTTCGTGGAGCGTGACCCAAAGACCAAGGGCATCATCCTCTACATCGAGGAGATCCAGGACGGCAAGACCTTCATGAAGGTGGCGAGCGAGGTCGCAAAGACCAAACCCATCGTGGCGATCAAGTCCGGTTCGTCCGAGAAAGGCCAGGCGGCGGCCTCGTCCCACACGGGCTCGCTCTCGGGGTCGTACGACGTCTACATGGAAGCCTTCCGCGACGCCGGCGTCATCCCGGTCCACACCCTGACCGGTACGTTCCAGGTCGCGGAGATGCTCTCGCTCCCGAAAGGCTACCCCCGCGGCAAGCGTGCGGTCGTGATCACGAACGCCGGCGGGTTCGCCGTCCTCTCCTCCGACTACGCCGAACGCTACGGCATCGACCTGATCAGCCTGCCGCCGGCGGTCCTCAAGGAGCTCAACGACCTTCTCCCCGACTTCTGGAACAAGAACAACCCGATCGACCTCCTCGGCGACGCCAACGAGAAGAGGTTTGAGCAGACCTTCAGCGTGCTCGCCAAGTACCAGGACTGCTGGGACATCGCGTTCGTCGTCGGGTTCCCGAACCTTGTCATCGGGTCGGATCAGCTCGCAAACCAGATCATCCGGTTCTCGGAGAAGACCGATAACATGATCGTCGCGACGCTCCTCGGCGGCGGGTCCATGGACCGGGGCCGAAAGATCCTCAAAGAGAACGGCATCCCGCTCTTCGATGAGCTCGACTTCACCTTCCGGGTGATGGGGCGGATCCTCTGGCAGAGGTTCCGGTAGATCTCCTCCCTGAACAAATATTTTTCTCGTTATTGAGCCCGTACCGGAGCGGGCCGCAGGAGGGAGAACGCGCCCCACGCTCTTTGCGGCGACGGGAGCGACCGTGCCGCCTCTCGTGAAGGGGCGACCGCACCCGGAGGCACCGGGCAGTCCGAACGCCTCACGCATCCCGGTCCCGGGACAGGTGTCGGTCCGGGCGGTCCCCGGGCACCCGTCTCCCATCCCTCCACCAGACCACGATGAACGACGAGAGGACGAGCAGCGTGTAGCAGGCCCAGAAGAGCGGGATGGCCGTGCCGGAGTCCGGGCCCCGGGAGACAAGCCGCACGATGCCGGCAAGCATCGATACCAGGACGGCCGCAATCACGATGAGGACCGGCGCTATCCTGACGCGGGGGCTCCCCGGGGATGCCGGCACCCCTTTCGGCGTCACCACAAACGGCAGTCTCTTCCCGGAGACGGCGTACCAGACCGCCCGGGCGTATACGAAGGCGAGCGTGTTGAAGATCGCCTGCGAGAACGCGAGGTCGCGCAGGGGGTAGTGCCGCTCACGGATGCTGATAACGACCTGGATGGCGATCACCACGGCGATCACCACGGCAAAGATCGGGGGGAGCCAGACCGGCAGGATAGGGATGCCGAAGAGCAGCGTGGCGACAGGGAGGAGGAAGAGCGCGACGTTCACCCCGCCGAGCAGGTAGATCGAGACGATCACGGTAAACTCAAGCCACTGGACCGGGGCCAGGCTTGTGGGGTGCGTTACGAACTGTCTCATCATCGTCCCGAGGAGCCGGGTGTTCCCGTACGCCCAGCGGAGCTGCTGCGTGAAGTATGCCGCGAGGTTCGGGGGCGCCATGCCTTCTGCATACACGGCGTCGAGGTAGACCCCCCGGCATCCCCGGGTGTGGAACGCAAAGGCAGTGGCGATGTCTTCGGCGATGGAGGTCTCGTCCATCCCCCCGATAGCGAGAAGATGGCTGACGCGGAAGATGCAGTTTGAGCCGGTCAGCACGGTGGTCTGGTTGACGGAGAGCCCCCTGCAGACATGCTTGTTGTAGATGTGCTGCTGGTAGGAGAACGTGACGCTTATGGGGTCGTCCGGCTCCGACCGGAAGAACTGGGGGGTCTGGACGAACGAGACGGACGGGTCGGCCTCAAGGACCGGGATGAGGTCGGCGAGGATCGCCGGTTTTACCTTCTGGTCGGCGTCGATCACCAGAAGATACGGCGTATCGCCGTCAAGAAGCGAGAGGGCGTGGTTGATCGCTCCCGCCTTGAACCCCTTCCTGTGATCGCGGTGGACGTAACGGAGATGATGACGGCGGCTGATCTCTTCCATCGATGCGCGAAGACGCGGGTTGGTCGAGTCGTCGAGGAGGAAGACCGAGAAGTCCGGGTAGGCGACCGACGTGCATGCCCGGACGCAGGACTCGACCACCCGGGGCTCCTCGTTGTAGACGGGGATGAAGACCGCGACGCGGCTGGTGGGTGCAGCCTCCCGCCGCGGTGTTATGGAGCGTTCGGGGTAGGCGTAGAGCGACCGCAGGAGGTGATCGGCGTAACTCATGAACTGGATCACCCCGAACGCGGTGACGACGACGAGGAGGAGAGAGAGTGCTCTGGCAACGAGGCTCCATTCGGCCCCGGCGAGTATCAGGCGGATATCGCGGAAGAGGACGAACAGGAGCAGCGCCACGAGCGTGGCGGTAAAGAACGATATACGCGCTGCCGTCGTCATTGGAGTGTCCACCACTGTCGTGTGCAGGACGCCTCGCGGGTACACGGTACCGGGTGCCGGCACCGGACTCCCTGCAACGGAGAGTGCACGAGGCAATTCAGCTACCACCCACTCTACCGGATTATTTAACTCTTATGGTCCCGATTGCCCCCGGGGCCAGAAAAGCCCCTCCCGCGAAGAGATATCCGCCAGCACGGGAGAACAGCCGTTCCGGTGCCGCACGGGGCCCTGGACGGCGGCATGGGTGCGCTCCGGTCTTCCTCCGGGACCCGGATCGTGCACGCGGCCGCCTGGAGGGAGGGAGAGGGATCGCGGCACGGCCGCCCGGCAACCGACACCATGAAATAGGTTGCTCTCCTTCTGTCAACTGATACTTATGGCTGTGAAGACGACAACTGCATCGTTGAAGAAGTACGAACTGCCGCCGCTGCCCTACGCGCCTGACGCCCTCGAGCCGTATATCTCCAAAGAGCAACTCGCCCTCCACCACGACAAGCACCACCAGGCGTACGTGACCGGGGCGAACGCCGACCTTGAGAAACTGGAGAAGGCGCGGCAGGAAGGAGCCGAGATCGATATGAAAGCGCTCTTAAAGGAGCTCTCGTTCAACATAGGCGGCCAGGTCCTGCACACCTTCTTCTGGTCGAACATGGCGCCGGCAGGCTCTGGCGGCGGCGGAAAGCCGGGCGGCGCTCTCGCAGACCGGATCGACCAGGAGTGGGGTTCCTTTGACCGGTTCAAGGCGGAGTTCACGAAGGCTGCCGCGAGCGTCGAGGGGTCCGGCTGGGCGGCACTGGCGCACTGCAGCATGACGGATCGCCTCATGATCATGCAGATCGAGAAACACAACAACAACGTCTACCCGGGGTTCGCGATCCTGATGGTGCTCGACGTATGGGAGCACGCCTACTACGTCGACTACAAGAACAACCGCGGCCAGTTCATCGACGCGTTCTGGAACGTCGTGAACTGGGATACGGTGAACAGGAGACTGGAGAACCTGTAACCTCCTCTCTTTTCCTCCCGGCGGGAGGCGCCTCTCGCCGGGATAGTTCTTTTCAGCCGCCCCGCGGCCGCAGCCGTCGGGCTATCTCACCTTATTTTGAGTCTGAGGAGGGGATCTCGCCGTTCGCGTCGCCGCAGAAGAGGTGCGAAACACCAGATGCAGCGGTGTGATGCCCTGCCTTCCCGCTTCAGGAGGCCGCAGCGGGGGCACGCCCGGGCACCGTCCCCGGCGAGGTCGATAGCCGCCACGGTTCATTCTCCGGAAATTGCCCGGGGAAAGGCCGTATGCATGCACTGCATGGTCACGTATCGGGTATCCCCACGAGGAGCGGACGTCCGGCGCCGCCGGGATGGGGGACGGGGAGGCCCGCGCATCCGGGGCCTGAACGGGGTACCGGGCAGGAACGGCCCGCAGGTGCCGGCCTCCCCATCTACCGTGGAGAAGGGGGACGGTCCATGCCCCGGGGGAGCCGGGTGCGGGATGCAGGAGGAACGGGTCGCCGGGAGGGCCGAAAACACGTTTGCGCGGCCCGCGAAACGGCGGAAAATCCGGCATCAGGCGGGCTGGAACCGCAAATCTCTTATCACCCGGAGCCTGATTTAATTATATAATCCCAATTTTATAATAAACACTGAGGGGGGAACAAGCCACATGAGCACAGCAGATCCGGTATCCATCCGACCAGAAGAGACGTTCCAGATCCTTGACGAGCCCGGCGTGGGTATCCTCGTGCTCGACCGCGACATGCGGGTGGCCTGGGTAAACGCCTATGCCGCGGAGATCCTCTCGGCCGGGAGCGAGATCCTTGGCGCCGACGCCCGCCGGGTTCTCGGCACCCGCCTGGCGCCGCTCCTGCAGGAGCGGGGAACCGCCCGTGAACTCCTCGCCGCCGTCGACGACGGGAGCGAGATACCCGGCCTCGACCTCCCGGTGCAGGACCCACGGGGAGGAGAACGGCGGTATCTCTACTCCAGCCGGAAGATGGAGCAGGGGCCGTATGCAGGGATGTGGGTGCTCCGGCTGCGGGACGTCACCGGCGGGGAGGCAGGCGCAGCATCCCCTCTTCCCCGGGTCCGCGAAGAGAAAGAACAGGTGCGGGGGCTTCGCACCCTGCACAGGATCTCGCGGCTGGCGGATAGGGATGAGACTCCACTAGAAGAGATCTTCCGGGGCGTCGCCCGGGCCCTTTCCGCCGGGTTCCGCCGTCCCGAACGGATCGGGGTCCGTATCACCCACGGCGATGCGGTGTACGCCCACCGTTACCGGGAGACGCCCCAGAGCATCGCAGCCGATATCCGGGTGGGCCGGCGGCGGGCAGGAAGGATCGAGGCCGTCTACCTTCCGGACACTCCGGGCGCCTTCCTCGCCGGCGAAGAGTACCTCCTGCAGGCCGTGGCGGAGATGCTCGGGCGGGCCGCCGAGAAAAGGAGCAGCGAGGAGCGGTACCGCTCGTTCTTCCGGGACTTCCAGGGTATCGCCTACCGGACGACGGTGGAGTCTGACCCCGTCCTCTTCCACGGCGCGGTGGAGGCGATCACCGGGTATACCGGGGACGAGTTCCTTGCCGGGGCCGTACGCTGGGACGCGATCGTACACCCCGACGACCGTCCCGGTCTCCAGGAGAGCGCCGGCCAGCTCCGTGCGGTTCCGGGTCTCTCGACCGAGCGGGTCTACCGGATCGTGCGAAAGGACGGCACGACCCGGTGGGTCCGGGACTTCGCCCGGAACATCTGCAGCGAGGACGGCACGCCCGTTCTCATCCAGGGCACCATCCACGACGCCACCGAACGGAGAGCGACAAACGAAGGGCTGCTCTCCTCAAACAGGCAACTCTCGGTCCTGAACCGGATCATGGGCGTCTCCGCGTCGTCGCTCTCGCTTGACGAACTGCTCGAGGAATCGCTCTCGATGACGATCGACCTGCTCGGTTTCGACGTGGGCCTGGCCTACCTGCTCAACCCGGAGCGGACACTGGCACTCACGCGCTACCACCACGCCGTCCCGAAGAGCTACCTCACCCGCAACAGGACGATCAAGGTCCACCACTGGCCCTGGAACTTCGTCTTTGTCGCCGGGCAGCCGCGTTACATCGAACGGCAGGGTGATCCGGGCACGGTCGAGGAGGAGATCCTCGCATCGCTCGATGTCTCCGCCCTCGCCTGCATCCCGGTCCTCGCGGAGTCGGTCGTGGTCGGGGCGCTGTTCCTTGGGAGACGGGATCAGCCGCTGGTCCGGGACGAGGAGCGTCGTCTCCTCGAAGCGATCGGGAGGGAGATCGGCTCGGGCGTCCTCCGGAGCATGCTCCACAAACGGCTGGAGGCAGCCCACCGCGAGACGAACCTCTACCTGGACGTCATGACCCACGACCTCAAGAACGCAGGAAACGTCGCGAACCTCTACTGCGACCTCCTCATCGAGGTGCTGGGAGGAGATGCTGCAGGCTACGCGAAGAAGCTCAGGGGGAGTATCCGGAAGAGCACCGGCATCCTCCAGAACGTCTCGACGATCCGCCGGATTCACCAGGAGCCGCCCGATCTCAGACCGGTCCACCTCAGCCACGTCATCCGTGCAGAGATCGAGCGTGTCCCCGAGGCGGCCGTCGCGTTTGAAGGGACGGCGGCGGAGGTCTGGGCGGACGACCTGCTCCCGGAGATCTTTGCAAACCTCATCGGGAACGCCGTCACGTTCGGCGGGCCGGACGCCGGGATAACGATCCGGGTGGAGGATTGTGCCGAAGAGGGCCGCATGGTGGTGGTGACCGTGGAGGACACCGGCCCCGGCATCCCCGACGGCATGAAAGAGACGCTCTTTCAACGGTTCAGCCGGATCGAGAACCAGGGGTGCGGGGAAGGGCTCGGCCTCTCCATCGTCGGGATGCTGGTCGAGCGCTACGGCGGCCGGGTCTGGGTCGAGGACCGGGTCTCCGGGAGGCCGGACCTCGGGGCGGCGTTTCGGTTCACGCTCCGCGAGGTTGCCCGCACACCGACCGGCGACGGCGATCCGGAGTGAAGAGGGCAGATCCCCCTCACGCCGCTGCCGCCGCTCCGGTCTGCCGTACCCTGAGCCCCGCCGTGTACCGGCGCGCCCAGACGTAGCCGAGCATCGCGCCGATTGCGTTCCCGGCGGCAACGCCCCACCAGACGCCGGAGAGGCCGAACCCGAGTTCCATCGCGAACACCCAGGCAAGCAGGGTCGAGAGGACGACGTTCTGCAGGACCGTGATGGTCAGGGAACGTGCCCCAAGCCCGGTCCCCTGGAAGAACGACGCCGAGAAGAGGCCGAACCCGACCACCGGGTAGACGAGGCTCATGACCCGGAGGTACGACGTCAGTTCCGGGGTGATCCCGGCAGCGTCGCCCGGCGCCGCGAAGAGCGCGGCGATCTGGGGGGCAAAGACGAACGTGGCTGCGGCAAGCCCGATCCCGATCCCGGTCCCGAGCCTGATGGCGAACCGGAGGGCGGACTCCATCCGGGCATACGCCCGCGCCCCGTAGGAGGCGCCGGTGACCGCGACCACCGCCGTCGCGATGGCGAGGATCGGGGTTAAGCCGATGCTCACGACGCGCCACCCGGTCGAGTAGACGGCGACGCCGTCGGTGCTCGATATGAGGACGATGATCCCGTTCAGGACCAGGGTCATCAGGGCAAGCGAGAGCTGTTCGGCGGCGGCCGGAAGGCCGACCCGCAGGATCTCCCGCGCGACGGCGGGATCGGGGGCAAACTTGCAGAGGGAGAGGGAGATGTAGGTGTCCCTCTTCACGAAGAGCCAGTAGACCATCGGGACGGCGGCGATGACCTCGGCGATGATGGTCGCAAAGGCAGCTCCCGCGATCCCCATGCCGAACGTGTAGATCAGGATCGGGTCGAGGATGATGTTCGCCACCGCTCCTGCAGCCATCGCGTACATCGTCCGCTTCGCGTCGCCCTCCCCGTGCATGAGCGCGTAGGCGACCTCGCCGAAGAGGAGGGCGAACGTCCCCATAAAGAGGATCCGGGCATACGCGGTGGCAAGGCCGACGGCGCTGCCCGCCCCCATGAGGGCGAATATCTCCCCGGTGAAGAGGGAGAGCGGGATGGTGACGACGACGGCAAGGGCGGTCATCATGAGGATGGTGTGCATGGCGACGCTGCTCGCGCCGTCGCGGTCGTGAGCGCCGATCATCCGCGCGAGCGCCGCTTCACCGCCGGTGCCAAGCCCGCTCGCTAATCCGATGGTGATGATGAAGAGCGGGAATGAGAACCCGACCGCAGCAAGAGCATCGGCACCGAGGCCCGCGACCCAGAACGCGTCGACGACGTTGTAGAGGGTCATGAGGGTCATCGCGACCATCATCGGCAGGGAGAGCCTGAGGATCGCGGTCTTCGGATCGGCAAGGAGTAACTTTGTTCCTTCTGTTTCGTTCTGGTTATTATTTGAGGGTATATCGTCTTCCAAGACGCCGATTGGCATACATATCGCCTGCTGGCGTGCCCGCGCCGCGGGTTCCCGGTTCAATCGGGACGACCTTTGAGTGCGGCTGGGGCATCGCACCTATCTGTGAATGCTGATCATCGAATGTGCCCAGGATATGAGGTTGGACTGAAAACGGCCTGTTATTGGCCTTCCCAATTCTTCGATTTCCGGGGTGCATAGGACAATACAGGACAGTTGTGAGCGCGGATTGTAAATATAGCTTCGCACGGGGAGGGGGAGCCGGCAAAAAAAGCGACGGGTCAGCGGGCGGGCAGCCCCGCGACCGCTGCCGCCCCGCGTTTCTTCACGGCGCGGTCATACATGAGCCAGTTCTCCTCCCAATCGGGGTTCCGGGCGCGGAGTTGCTCAAGCACCCGCTGCCGGATCTCGGCGGCCGGTATACCGTCGTAGGCGGCCCGTTCGACGGCCTCCCCGATCGCCCGCGCCTCCTCGAGCGGCGCACCCGCCTTCATCGCGCTCACGGTCACCTTCTCCCGCGCAAACGGCTCTCTCCTGCCATCGGCCTTGACTACATTGACCAGTTCAATCGCCTCCGGGCGACGGGAGGCGCCGGAGGGCTATAAGCTTTCCGGTCGCCGCCGGCGCCGGGGGAGGGGGGCCGTCAGGGTTCGCGCAGACCGCCGTAGACGATGACGTTTCTCATGCCCCGGCCCCCGAGAACCGCCATCGTCCGCTCGAGCAGGAAGTCGGAGCCGAGGATCCGGTCGGCCATCCTCTTCGTTCTCGCGGCGGCGAGGAGTTCGCGGCCCACCGCCGCCCGCCACGCCTGCTCGTAGGCGTGAAGGGGGTCGCCGTGCAGCAGGTGGCGGGCCGCCGCAAGCCCGGCGAGCCTCCCGCAGATCATCGCGGTCGCGATCCCCCCGCCGTTGGAGGCGACGACGTGGCCGGCGGCGTCGCCGACCGCGATGACGTTCTCCCTGACCGTCTCCGGGATGGGGCCGGAGACGGGGACGAACCCGGCCTGGACGTCCCGGCCGGTAAACCCCATCCGGGTAAGGAAGGCTTTCAGGAGAACCGGGACGGGGGTTTTCCGCCCCTGCACCCCGAGCCCGACGTTGGCGCACCCCTGCTTCGGGAAGACCCACGCATACCCGCCCGGTGCGACGCTGTTCCCGAAGAAGAGCCGGAGACGGTCGCCGAACTCCCCGTCGACCCGGCAGGTGACGGCGGGGGCGAGGACGGTGTTCCGTTCCATCCCGGCGGAGCGGCAGACAGGGGAGAGCGGGCCGTCTGCGGCGACCACGACGCCGGCCTCGACGGTGCCCCGGCCGGTGATGACCCGGCGGCCGTCCCGGCCGCGGAATGTCGTCTCCAGCGAGAGGACGGCGCCCGCGCGGACGGCGGCATTCGCGAGGTGCCGGTCGAACGCGTCCCGGTTGAGGGTATAGCCGGGAAGGTCGAACTCGTACTCCCGGCCGCCGGGGGAGATGGCGACGGCGCCCCGGATCGGCCGCTGGACGAGGCCGGGGTCGACGGGGAAGAGTTCGTCGAGCCCCGGGGCGCCGGGAAGCGCCTTCGCGAGGACCTCGCGCGATGCGTTGAACTCCCCGCAGCAGACGGGCAGGCCGACCTCCTTTCGTTTGTCGATCAGGAGGACGTCGAGCCCCGCCTCCGCCGCGTAGCGTGCGGCGGTGCTGCCGGCGGGGCCCGCACCGACGACGAGCACGTCACAGTGGTTCCGCATCACTGATCGGATGGAGAGCACAAAATATAAAGGAGAGGGGTGGCGGCGGGCGGAGTTAGTGCAGTGATTCCAAACTAACGGACCATATCCGGCCTTCGCCCCATCTCGCCCGCCGCCCCCGCCGCAGGAAGGGGGGCAGTGCATGGGGATAAAGCCGTATCCGGTTCTCCTCCGGGAATCTCCCCACGGAGTGGACCGTAGTGACTATCGCCATGGGGGGAGGGGACCGGGGAGGGGGTTTCCCCCTCCCCGCAGGTGGGTACCCGTACGTTCCTCCTCAAAGCCCCCGCCCCCCTCTCCGGGGGTCGGGACGGTGCAGGGGATACCCGGAAAAAGCCGCGCCCGGGGATGCAAACTCCCGGGCGGTGCGAAACACGATCGATGATCTCCTCCGGTGAGAGTGCCGGTAATTGAGAATCGATGCACTAAGGATCGGGGTTCCGGGTGGGGTGCGGTCCCGCGCAAAAACATGAAAGAACGGGCCGGACCCCGCCCAGTGAACTGCGGTCGCCCGGATTGCCGGGACGCCGCGGGTGTCAGCCCCGCGACCGCAGCCGCGCGATCCGCTCCGCCACCCGCCTTCGCGCCTCTTCCGTCGCCGCGACGTCCCGGCGGACCGTCAACTCGAGGATATCACCTTCCCGGGCGTCCGCGGGAAGGAGGGAGCAGGGGAGCGTGAAACGAACCGACTCCTCCTCGCGGAGGAGGAGGACGGCAAGCCCCTCTTCCACGCGGTCGAGGCTCACCCGGAAGGTCGACTCGTCCTGCATCGTCACCCCTCCAGGATGCTGACGGTTGTGCCGTTCGCGTCCGCGAGGGTGGCGGTATCGCCGTCGTTGTTCCAGACCGGGGACTCCCGGCCCCAGTAGAGGTCGGCGGCGGTCTCGTTGCCCGCGCCGGAGTGGACGGTGACGCCGGCGCCCGCGTCAAGGGCGAAGACCGGGAAGGTGTAGGTGTTGCGCGCCCCCTCGTCGGTGATCGTCCAGCCGGTGAGGTTGACCGCGGCCGCCCCGGCATTCGTGACGGTGACCACTTCGTCCCGGAGGTCCAGACCGGTGATGGAGACGCCGGGGGAGGGGGCAGTCGTTGCCGGGGTCGTTGCCGTCATTGTCGGGGTCATTGCCGGGGTTGCTGCCGCGGGGGTCACGGTGGCGGCCGGGGCTCCGCCGGCCGTAACGGCGAGCGTCCTGCCGTCGGTCGCGACGACGACGGTTCCGTCAAGGTCGGTCCGGTAGACCCTCGACCCGGCGGCCCTGAGGCGTTCGAGCACCTCCTCGTGGGGGTGGCCGTAGTCGTTCCCCTCGCCGACGAAGATGACGCTGATCGCGGGGCTGACCGCGGAGAGGAACGCGGCGGAGGATGCGTACCGGCTCGCGTGGTGGCCGACCTTCAGGACGTCGGCGTCGAGGTCGAGCCCGGCCGCCGCCATGCTCTCCTCCGCCGGTTTCCCGGCATCGCCCGTGAAGAGGTAGGAGATATCCCCGTACGTCGCCTTCAGGACGACCGAGTCCTCGTTGATGTCCCCAATGGGCTGCACGGCCGGGTTGAAGACCAGGACCTCAAGGTCGGGGTCGAGGGCGATCGCCTGCCCGCGCTCCGCCGCTGTATACGGTATCCCCCGCTCCTCGACCAGGGCGAGCAGGTTCTCGTAGGTCGCGGAGGGGTGGGCCTGCCCGGCATCGACGAACCGGCCGACCGGGAAGGCGGAGATGACCGTGGCAAGGCCCCCGATGTGATCGGAGTGTGCATGGGTCGCCACCACCACATCGATCTGCTTTACGCCCTGGCTCTCAAGGTACGCGACGACGCGCTCCCCCATCCCGCGTTCGCCGGCATCGATGAGCATGGTCTTATCGCGGAACTGAAGGAGGATCGAATCACCCTGCCCGACGTCGATGAAGTGGACGACAAGGTCCCCGGAGAGCCCGGAGACGATCTCGGGCTGCTGCCCGCCGGGGATGGAACAGCCGGCGGCGATGATGCAGCCACAGAGGGCAATACAGAGCAGTAGTCTCAGAGGTGCAGGTGACATGCTTCTCTACAGGTATCGGACGCCCGGCTATAAGAGTGTGCTGAGGTTGCGGGCGCGAAGACCGATCGTGAGCGCTATACCGCCCGCGAGATCGGCGGGGTCCACAATCCCGCCCCGGGCGCCGACCGGGGCGGAGAGACACGCAGAAATGGAAAGGGTGATATGCGCCGACCGGCACCTCTTACCGTAAGAGATGACCGCAACATCCCCTCTTGAGATCTACAACGAGTCCCACGACGACCTTCAGGCGATCTTCCGGTCGAGACTGATGACGCAGGTGCTGGTCGCCCTCGGGAGCGGGAGCAGATCCCTCTCAGCCCTTCGTGATACCACGGGGAGTTCGTCGCAGGCCCTCATCCCGAAGCTCCGGCAGCTTGAGGCCCTGTATTACGTTGAACAGGTCCGGGGCGGGTATGCGCTCACCCCTGTCGGCAGGCTCGTCGAACCGGAGATCGAACGGCTGGTGACGCTGATGGGCGTGATGGAGCGCCACCGCGACTTCTGGGCCGGACACGAGATCGAGAGCATACCCCCCGAATTCTTGAGAGAGATAGGGCACCTGTACAACGCGAAGGTGGTAAAGGACGCTGAAGAGGATATCCACGCCGTGTATACGGCCTTTTTGACCATAACCCGGAATGCATCCCGGATCTGCGGCGTGTCGTCGATCATGAGCCCGCTCCTTGCAGACGCGCTCCGCGAGGCGGTTATGGACGGAAAGCAGGTCGAACTTGTCATCTCCCGGGAACTCATCTCCGGGCTCGCCGCAGAGCCGTACAGCACAATGCGCGAGTCCCTGAAAGGGCGTGCCAATTTTGGCATATACGTCTCCCCCCTGCCGATCCGTTTCGGGATGACGGTGACTGACGGCTACCTCTCGTTAGGCCTGTACAGGCGCGGCAAGGACATCTACAACGCCGCTCTGGATCTCATCAGCACCGACGCGGCGGCAGTCGCCTGGGGTGAACGGCTGTTTCAGTACTATAAAGCCGCTTCCGGAGCGCTGTGGGAACCCCCGGAGTAACCTCGTCTCCCGGATTTCGATCGCCCGGAGGATACCTGCGCCCCTCCTCCCGGCAGGGGAGGATCTCTCACCCGCGTGTACAGGACACCGGCCTCCTGCAGATTCATCGGTTCGCTGAAGGTTCGCCGGCGCAATAAATATCTTACCGCTAATATTAGCTCCTAGATAATACGCATGAGCTTACCTGACGACGTCAACCCGCCGGCGGGTGCCGTGGGAGCACTGGACCGGGGCGGTGCGGCAGGAGAACCCCAATGGCAAAACCGGGAGAAGCAGGGGCGGTGGGGCTGCGCCTCGTGCCCGCACTACGATCCCGGGTGTGCCTGCTGCACCTACATCCATACGCCCGTGTCAATCCTGTTCGCCTGCCCGCGGGCCCTCGCGAGCCGCAGGTAGTCCCCGACCGATCCGTTTCCGGGCGGGATCTCCGGCCGCCTTCCGCCGCAGGCCCGGGCCACCCGGGGGACCACCCCGCCCCAACATTTTTGTACCCCTCCCGCCATGGTGTAGCCCGATCACGATGCCAGGCGCAGACTACATCTATCCAAACGTCACCGAAGTGGCGCAGCGGGGCGGGCTGCTCGAACGCTGGCACCTCGCCGAGCCGCTCGGGTGCACGTACGTCGAGATCCCCGCCGACTTCATCAAGAACAGGACCGAGGTGGAGCGGACCGGGCAGGATATCGGCTCCATCCTCAAAAGGTCGTCCGTCGAGCTCCTCTACGAGCGGGAGACGGCCGTTCCGGGCTCCCTCGCGTACATCCTGCACACCGAGCCGGCCATCCCCCGGAGAGACCAGCACGGGCGGCAGGTGCAGGTGGACCTGCGGTGGCGCGACCGGGAGTGGCTGGCCGCGTTTGGGGATATGCTCCTCGATATCGAGGACCATCTCGGGATCCCCCCGGACATCATCGAGATTCATCCCGGCAGCCGGAAGAACACCCATGCCGATATCGTCACGGCGATGCACACCCTGATCGTCGCCCACTGGAACGCCTTCGGCGTGGAGCCCCTGGTGCTGCTTGAGAACCACACGGACCAGGGCATATCCACGGCGAGCCAGATGCAGGCGTTCTGGGAGACGCTCAGGGAACGCCACCCGGAGATCGCCAGTCTTGCCGGGATAGCCCTCGACCCCTGGCACCTCCGCGCCGCTGCAAAAGGGGAGTTCCCGGGATCGCTTCACCGGGTCCCGCCCGCGGCCCTGCAGGCCTTCCACATCCACAACAACCTCATGCCGCCGTCGGCGGCCGACACGATCCCCTGGCGGGAGGTCTTTTCGGCGATCGAGAGCCTCCCGGCGAGACCCCGCATCAAACCCGTGGTCTACCAGAAGAGCAGGGTCGCAGAGGCGATCGCGTTCTGCGAAGAGATGCTCGCAAAACCGCTGGCGGCGCACGCGGTGCCGCCGGCATGAGGGGGCGGGCCAACCTTCATAACCCTGCAGCATCAGAGGGTGTCGCATGAAACCGACGGCTGCGCCTGATCTCCCCCCGGGTCTTCTCTGGTTCAACACCGACCGCCCCCTCTCTCTCGCCGACCTCGCGGGCAGGATCGTGCTGCTCTCGTTTCGGACGTTTGCCTGCGCAAACTGCATGCGTCTTGCGGCGGAGATCCGGCACCTCCAGGAGGAGCACCCGGACCTCGTGATCATCGGGGTCCATTCGCCCGGGTTCGAATCCGCCACGGTCACCGGGAACATTCCTGAGGCGATCCGCCGTGCCGGGGTGGGCCACCCGGTCGCCGTCGACCACGGCCACCGGCTCTGGCAGGCCTTCGGGGTCCGGGACTGGCCGACGTTCGTCCTCATCGACCCGGAGGGGAAGATCGTCGGGACGGCATCGGGCGAGGGGCTCTACGGGCGGCTCAGCCCGAAGATCGGCCGGATCACAGAGGAGTTTGGCGAGCGCGGCCTCCTTGAAACAGAGCCGCTGCAGACGGGGGGCGCCGTCGAGGCGGCGCGGGAAGCCGCCCTCTACTACCCGAACAAGATCGCGGCGGACCACGCGGGGATGCGGTTGTTCATCAGCGACACCGGCCACCACCGGATCGTCGTCGCCGGCGAGGACGGGCGGATCCTCGAGACGATCGGGTCCGGGGCTCCCGGGAACGCGGACGGACCTTTCCATGAGGCCGCGTTCTACCTGCCGGAGGGGCTTGCCTTCGACGAAGCGGCCGGCATCCTCTACGTTGCGGATGCCGGGAACCACACGGTCCGGCGGATATCCTGGCCCGACCGGGTGGTCGCGACGGTCGCGGGGACCGGGCTCCGGGCCCCGGGTACCGGTGCGGCGCTGAACACGCCGCGGGACCTTGTGCTGCTCGGGAGCTACCTCTACATCGCGATGGCCGGGGCGAACCAGGTCTGGCGGATGGATCTTGCCACCCACGAGGCGGAGCCGTACGCCGGGTCGGGCCGGGAGGCCCTGGTGGACGGCCCGCTCGGGGAGGCCGCCTTCGCCTGGCCGTCCGGGATCACCACCGACGGCGAGGCGCTCTACGTGGCCGACACCGGCGCATCGGCCGTCCGCCGGATAAAGCGGGGGATGGTCGAGACATGGATCGGGCACTCGCTCGTGGACTTCGGCGACCTTGACACCATCGCCGGGATGGCGCGCCTCCACCACCCTGCAGGCGTGGCCTATCACCAGGGGCTGGTCTACATCGCCGACACCGGCAACCACAAGATCAAGGAGTTCAACCCGGGGACCGGCTGGGTCCTCACCAGGGCCGGGAGCGGGGACCGCGGCGACCGGGACGGGCTGTCGGGGGACGCGACGTTCAACGAGCCCGGCGGCCTGGTCAACTTCGGGGGGCTCTGGTACATCGCGGATACCGGGAGCCATACCGTCAGGGTCTACGACCCGGTTCGCCACGTGGTCTCGACCCTGGCGCTCTGGAAGCAGAGCGCTCCGGGAGCCGGGTAGGCGCGGGGGTGCAGGTAGCGCGTGCCTGGTCTCGCGGCGGGAACTCCCCGGCCTTCGTCCGGGGGACCGGGAGGGCGTCTGCCGGCCCGGTCTTTGCGCCCACCGGCGAGGCGTTCGGCCGGCTGCCTGAGGCCGCGGCGGCGGGGCTCCTCAACGACCCGAAGGGCAGCCGCACCGCGTGGCCCGGGCATCCAGGATAGGACCGTCTCGACGGTGCAGGGCGGTTTCGTGAGAGCCGGAGTGTTGCGGCTACAGCCATCACCCGCGGCCGGCCGTGAGGCCTCACCGGGAGTGTGGGCGCTCCCGCCGCCCGCGGAAATCCTTTCCTCCTCCCGCCGGGGGCCTGCAAAAACCTGATATATCGGGATGCCAATAAGCCCGGTCGAGGTCGCGTATATGAGAGTATCGATGAGACTGCTGGCAGGCTGCTGCCTGCTGCTGATGGTGTGCCAGGTCTCCGCCATGGCCCCGCCTGCCTGGGTGCAGCCCGGGACGAAGGTGACGTACCAGGCCGCGCTGACCCCCTACTACGCCATCGATCCCGACGACCCGATGGACCGGTGGGTGCACTACGAGGGGACGGGGGTGTTCGGGTACCTGACCGATACGATCACCGCCGGGGACGCTGCGGGCGGCTATTCCGGCGACTCGGTGGTGGTGAGCGGCATCGACGGGGGTATCCTGTACACGGGTTCGTGGTCGTACCAGCCGGGGGACCCGGGCATGGGGCTCGTGCCGTTCTGGGTCGACCTCGACAACCCCGCCTTCAGCCCGGAGTTCATGGTCCTTGAAGGCCCGCTGGAACTTGCCGGCATGGTGTGGAACGCACAGGTGTACTACTATGCAAACCTCGGGACGAGTTTTGATATCAGGTACGTCGTCGATAAGGAGAGCGGCCTCGTGCTGATCAAGAACGCGGGGCTGACGGGTGCAAACAACCAGATGCAGAGGGAGATCTACATCCTGCAGTCGCTTGAAACCGGGTACCCCGGGCGCGGTATGCCGGAGAACGTTACCTCGCCTGTCGACGAAGTGGTCGGGAGTATCGGGCGGGCAGGAGATCTCTGGCAATCAGGGATCTCCTGAGGTTGTTCTGGAACTCCTCCTGCCGGGCCGAGATCCGGAGTGTCCTCGGGTCGAGGAGCCGGACCAAGATCTTCTGCCTCTCCACGCCGGGATGGTCGGTGACGGCAACGACGTCTGTATCGTGCTCCCGGACATCGATCATCGTTCCGGCGCCGCAGAGCAGGGGTACCTGCTGCGCGGCCCCGGAGATGCGTCCTATCGTCCCGGCAAACTGCTCTGCATATCCGCGAGCAACTCGTTAAATTCACCCTGGATCTCGCGTGGCGTTCCTCTCCATGCCATGGTCACTCTCTCCTGCCTCCCGGCGCTCTCCGGAGCACCTCGTATACGTTGCTGTGCGGCGCGTGCAAACAGGCCTCTCGTGCAGATCCAGGGGCGGACCGGCGTTTTTTCCTCCCGCTCCCCGGGGTTGATGCAGGGGGAATCCCCGGTCGGGTGCCATGACCCCCCGGAGCGCAGAAGAAGTGACCCGGAAGACCGCGATTGTGCTGCCGGCGCCGTGACCGTCATCCCCTGGGAGAACCTGAGGATCCAGGCCTGCGGGGCGCCCGAGGCGGCGGCCTTTGTCGCCTCGCACATAATCGAGACGGAGGACCGGCTGATGGTGTCGACACCCAGCTCCTCCGCCCCCACGCCGAGGAGTTCCGCAGGTACGCCGATCGACCGCGTCATCGTCACGCACCGCCATCCGGACCGCTGGTTCGGCTGCGAGTACTTCAGGGACGTCCCCGTCTACGCCCTTGCGGAGGTCGCGGGCGGGAGGGGCTGCGAGGAGTATCGCTCCGGCCCCGCGTGGACCGGGAGCTCGAGATCCCCGGTCGGGAGAAGGCCTCCGATGCGCCCTCAAACCCGCGGGCGCGCAGGCGCGGCAGGTGAGGCGGCTCCCTCCCGTGATGTCAGTCGTAGAGGGGCATCGCCAGGCAGTCGTCGTCCGGGACGTCGCCGGGGATGACCGGGTCGGCGTCGACCTCCCGGACCTCCTCGATGCCTTCTCCCGTTCTCACAAGGACTTTCATAGGGGTGCCCCCGTTGTCTGGCCCGATACGGTCGAACTCCTGCAGGGCGCATCGGTCCCGGAGGAGTACCGGGTGCTCCTTCATCGCCCATCCCGGACGCATCTGCGGCGGCAAAGGAGCTCGAAGAGAGCCTGCTCGCCACCAGCCGGGAGGATGAGAACGGGCAGATTGCAGCCGGAGACAGTGCAAAAATCGACGCTCCCCCCGGGAGCGTGATGCGTCCCGGGGGTCTGGATTTGCAGTTCGGGTTATGAACTGCTTCTCACGGTATCAACGATCAGGTCAGGGGTTTACGGGCCGAAGTTCGGGTCGGGGATTCCGACCACCGCGTGCGCGATGACGTAGACCTTACCGTCAAACGGACCCTCGTTGGTGTACTGTCCCGGCGCTACCGTTTGTTTACCCTTGCGGAGCGGGAACATGTTGTAACCGGCGTAGACGTGGGTTTCCTCGAGGCTGTTGGGTGAGTCCACATTGTAGTCTACGTTCACGTTGCCGTCAGTTCCATAGACCACGTCTACCGTGCCGACCAGGGTGCCCTTGGAGGTGTCGCACTGCCCCGCTCCGGCCCAGAGAGGCCAGTTGTACTCGTCGGGCACAATCGGGTTCGTCCAGCCCCAGTTGTTGAAGGTAGGGATGAAGCAGACTGCAGGATCGCCCTTAGCGTAGGCCGTCTCGTAGAGGTAGCACTGGACGTTGACGTTGAGTGTTGCGTCGGCGAACTGTCCCGTCTCAACGATAGAGGCGATGTTATCGTAGGTGAAATCGCCGCAGTTGTCCTTGCCGTAGCCTGTCCAGGCAAAGTGCTTGCAGTAGGTGAACGTCTTGGTGAGCGACCCGCAGTCCGGAGCCGTCACCATGCCAAGAATCCTTTCCCCGGACAGGTCACTGATGTCTTTGATCGTTACTTCCTTGTTGACCTCGTAGGTGGGCTCGCCCCAGACAATCGGGACACTTGCGCTGTACGTGTTCTTCTCGGTCGTGACCGTCACTATGTTGCATCCCGTGAATCGATCATCCGCACCGTAGGTGTAGGTGCATGTCAGGGTGTCGCCAGCGGGGAGGTTGTATGAGCAGGGTTCTGTGACTGCATCACCATCACAGTAGACCGTAACCGGCGTGCCGCCCAGCAGATCCTCGATACTGGTGATCACCGCGTCTACCTTGCCGGTGTTCTTGATGGTTATCACGCCTGCGACGTTGTAGTCGCTGTCATCGTAGCCCCCGTAGGCCACATTCACGGTCCAGATCGCTTTTTCATCGCCGCTGCCATCGATGTAGAGCCAGATCTTGGGGGATCCTTCGTGCGTGCACCCGTTCTCGGTTTCGACGGATTTGCAGATGGACCATTTGTGGGTCCGGGTGTAGGAGGTCACGGCGGTCTTGGTGACGGTTAATTGCTCTGCCGGCGGATCGCTGAAGCAGAACGTGACATGGCTGATGTCCTTACCATACGGGGCAACCAGTCCGGTATCGCTGTAGGCCCCATTGTAATAGTAGACGTTAGCCCCCTGACCAGCCTTCACGATGACCGCGCATACCGGGTAATCCGACTCCCAGTCAAAGGTGGCGTCATCGCTGTTTGAGATGGTAAAGGTGTTTCCTTCATCAGTCTGGTAGGCGCCGTCCATATCAGCATCTCCCCACTCGTTGGCATCTCCCCACTTGTCGATCTTGTAGGCATAGGGACACTCGCATCCAGCCTGTTCGCACTCGAATGCCGCATTGCCGCTCTGCCATCCTGGGAAAAGCACCGGATCAACACTTGCCGCTGCCACTGGCGCTGCCAGCAACATAAGGGCAAGCAGCGCCCCGATAACATATATCGCTCTCATAGGTTCACCTCGCAATTACACCTCTTCCGGAGGGTGGCGCCGGTGACCGCTGACTCGTTAGCGCATCTGGTGGCTGCTTGCGGCGCTGCATGCCGATAGCTGCCACTGTTCAAGTACAATTGTAGTGCCGGAGATCTTCCGGGTTTCTCCGGCTTCCCTGGTCTCTCTCTGGTCCCCCCGGCCAGATGAGGATGACATACAGAGGCTATAGATGTATATAACCATTCTCATCGTGCCTATGGAGCATCCATCCATCCATAGCCCGGCAACACCGCCAGGAAGGCAACCGCACAATCTTTTGCTATCTCAAATATTTATCGCCCGACCGGGAAGATATCTGTAATGCGGCGTTTTCTCGCATGCGCCGGACAGAGCGCAGCAGCAGAACGCATCCACCCGGCGTGCCGGGGAATGGATGTCCCGCTCCAGGAAATCGGGTATTTAGGCGTTTCGGTGCACCTCTTCTCCGCCGCCGGCATCTCTCAGGCTCCGGTACGAGGGTGCCCGGCCCGGCTCTGGGTTCGGCCTGCCCTGGTGTGATACCGCCGAGATAGAGCGCTGGCCCCGTTCGCCGCGAGGCCGGGCGTCCGGCACGCGATAGCAGGGGTCTGAAGCAACCGATCGTCGGCAGTTCCGGCACTCTTGTACCCTCACGGATGGCAATCACCGATCTCGCCGGGCATGCCGGCACCGGGCTGCTGCGTCCCGGAAGAAGAGGCGGCCTGCTCCGCGTCCGTCGCGGCGCCGGAGGGAGGTTACCCTCGATTGACCGCTATATAGATGGCTGAAGGCCGCGAGCGGGGGACCGGGAACCCGTCCTCCTGGAGCCCCTCGATGTGGAGCTCGATCGCCTCGTGCATCCGCTCTTCGGCTTCCTCACGGGTCGTTCCGGCGGCCACGCACCCCGGAAGATCCGGGGAGTATGCCGGGTAATTGCCGTCGGTCTGCTCGACGATGACAAGAAATCGATACATTGTTCATCCCTCATTTTAAGTCCTGCCTGTTTGAGAACGCTGTTCAGCGTTCCCGGAGCAATTATTCCGCTTCCTCTGCCGGAGCATCGAATTCCGGGAGAATGGCCCGCACTCCCCGCTCCAGGGCAGGGACCTCGTTTTTGAGGATGTTCCAGACAATCCTCCAGTCGACCTCAAAGTAAGCATGAATGAGCTTATCTCGGGAACCGGCAATCAACCGCCAGGGGGTCTCCGGGTGTTGTTCTTTCAGGGGCCCGGAGATGTTCTTCGTTGCCTCTCCGATGATCTCGATTGCGCGGATGACGGCATGCCGTCGCACCGGATCTACGTCAATCCTCTGCACATTTCGCGAAGGAATACGGTCTCATCGATGATGTGCCGGAGGAAGAGGTCGTCACGCTTCACACCAGATGACCTCCTCTTCGACATACGGCCGGAGGTACTGGCTGAGTCCCTGTTCGGTGACGAGGTCCACCCGGCGGCAAAAGAGGTCCTCGAGGTAGAACGCGAGCTCCATGAAGTTCCGGAACGTCGTCTGCCCCGGTGCAAACTCGACCAGCACATCGACGCCGCTCCCCGGCCGGTCTTCGCCCCGGGCGGTCGATCCGAAGATGCCGATCTTTGCCACGCCGAACCACTCACGGAGCAGCGGGAGCACTTCTTCGAGCCGGGTGACGAAGATGCTCTTTTCCCCCCGGTGCACCAGGTCTGCCATACGGGTTCTGCTCCACTCCCGATCGTACCCGGGGGCGAGGAGATGATGAAGATTGTCCCGGGGGAGCAGGGGTGAACTGAGCGTTCCCTCGTTCATCAGTCAGGTTGTCCGGCGTAATCCTGTTCCGGACCTGGTGCGGGTATCCTTCAATCTTCTTTCTCCACGTCAAGGACGCGCCTGTAGAGAGCATCGTGGATCCAGAAATTCCCCCGCTCCCGCAACCGGTTCATCTCCTCTGCAAGTGAGGAAACCTGCCCTTCACGCTTCGCCTGGATTAAGAGGCCGATGATGCCGGTTACCGGAAGGTCGTAGATTCCTGCTACACGGCGTCCCTCGGCCTCATCAAGGAGGAGCACGTCAGGCTGGATCTCGATGGCAAGGGCAATGCTCTCCGCTTCGCCGGCGTGGAGTTCCTGTTCGAGCAGGCGCATCAGGGCTCTATCGGAGGGCTCGACCACGCGCAGCCATCCGGACTCGCGGGCCTCCCGGATCCCGGTTGCCCCCGGCCGGCTGCCGCCCTGCTCCACGACCTCCCGCCAGACTGCAGGAGGAATACATACCGATGAAAAGCGACGGAGCAGGTCGATGCGGCCGATCAGCGAGAGATGGATGAGCGGCGAAGAGTTAGTGACCGCGAGCGGCATAGGCGATGTCCCGGTCGAGGTCCTCGTCGGCATAATGCCGGGGGATCTTCCGTGCTCCAAGCAGTTCCTCCCACTCCCACCGGTTCATCCTCGCAAGCGCCGCCGCCTTCCCGGAAGAGAGGATGCCCCGCTGGTAGAGCGCCACCGCAAGCTCCCGCTGCAGTTCGGCGGCAACGGTATCGGGAGGAAGCCGAAGCGCCTGGACGATCTCCCGGGGGACCGTGATGGTAACATCAGCCATGGCGGTTTCACCTGATGAATAAGGGATGGGAGAGCCGATAAATATGGTGGTGAGGGGGGGGCCGCGACGCCCCGCTGTGGCCCCGTTACGTGGGTGTGCGTGCCCTGTGCATGCCGGACCGAGCATGAATGAGCGTGGAGGACGATGTTTACACCGCTGGAAAGCCATCGATACAGGAGGAGTGGAAGATGAACTCGAGAGACCGGAGATCAACCGGCAGGGAAGATGTTGCGGATCCCGGGTCTTCGTACAGTCCCCACCCTCCGCAGGATTCGACCGTTCGCGGCCCCGCCGGCCCGTCCGGTATTGTACCGCAGGCCCGTGAGGGACCGTCCTGCCGCTCAAGGCAGGAAGACTTCAGGATGCTCATCAAGCGGCACAAAAAGACCCTCGACCTCCTGGCGGAATAATCACCGCCTGATTTTTGCGACCGGGTGCAGCCAGGCACGGACATCCTCCCGTGTTGTTTTGCCTTCGGCAATGTCCCGTACAACTCTGTTGTTCTCCTCGTCCGGGCTTACAATGACGTACCGTTCCGGGGTCCGGAGCAGGATGAGGGCCGCGAGCAGAAACGCAATCCGCTTATTCCCCTGGACAAACGGATGCCCCGTCACAAGGCCGTGGAGGACGAACGCGGCTCTCTCAAACGGGTCGGGCATGCCGTTACTCAAGGTGATGACGAAGTCGAGGTTTCCGGGATTGAGGAACCGGCCCTCGAGGCCCCGGTCTTCCTCGACGCCGCTTGCCCGGACGATCTCCATCTGGTAGCCGATGACTTCCTCGACCGTGAACTCTTCCCTACGCTCTCGCAGCTCCCGCCCGTTCTCCGGCGCCGGACTGGTAAATGATGATCTGTTGGAGGTGATCGGGAAAAAGGTTGCTCATGGGCCGCTCGTGTAAGGAGGGGACGATTGTGACCGTCGGGACGGGACCGGCCGCCGAGGAGGTGTTTCGCCTCCCGGACGAGGGCGAGGAGGGCGGCCTGCTCCGCGTCCGTCGCGGCGCGGTGGGAGGTTACCCTCGATTGACCGCTATGTAGATGGCTGAAGACCGCGAGCGAGGAACCGGGAACCCGTCCTCCCGGAGCCCCTCGATGTGGAGCTCGATCGCCTCGTGCATCCGCTCTTCGGCTTCCTCACGGGTCGTTCCGGTGGCCACGCACCCCGGAAGGTCCGGGGAGTATGCCGAGTAATTGCCGTCGATCTGCTCGACGATGACAAGAAATCGATACATCATTCATCCCTCATTTTAAGTCCTGCCTGTTTGAGAACGCTGTTCAGCGTTCCCGGAGCAAGTTCGTCTGCCGGATGCCCGGCGATGGTGATCCGGCCGGGTTTTGACGGATGCTTATACTGCCGGTGACTGCCCCGGGTCGCCACCAGGTACCATCCATCCGCTTCGATCATCTTTATGCAGTCTCTCACTTTCATACTTTTTCTCCGCCCATATCCGCTGATCCGGAACCCCGGGCGTACTGTGCTACTACCCTGTATACATCACGGCCGGGGATTGCGATATCTCTTGTGTTCCTGATATCCCGATCAGCCCTTTCAATACCGCCTCTTCTCCGGGATCGCCCCCCGCACCCCGCCCCGGGGGTCCTCCACGTCCCCGGCGTAGCGGGGGATGACGTGGACGTGCAGGTGCATCACCGTCTGCCCGGCGGCCGCGCCGACGTTCACGCCGACGTTGTAGCCGTCCGGGTGGAACCGGCCATCGAGGAGGGTTTTCGCCTCCCGGACGAGGGCGAGGAGGGCGGCCTGCTCCCCGTCTGTGGCGTCGAAGAGGCCGGGGATGTGGCGGAAGGGGGAATTCTGGTCCGGGCAATAGTCCGTGCCAACGCTATGTCTGATCTCTGGCTTATTCTCTCTCCAATTCAAGGCCATGCCTACACGGGGCATCGTAAGTCCGACTCCCACGGCCGGTTCGTCTCCTCCGCACGTGAGGGGGCTTACCCTTCGTGCCTGGGCAAAAGTCCGACAGTGCCTGCGAGCGTGCAGGAGGCAAGGAAGAGGCTTAATGAGAAACCGGCTCAATCATTTATGCAAACAGGGTGACCGGGAGGAGAGGGCAATGTCTGAGGATTTGAACGTCATATTGCGAGAGATGATTGATCTTCCGGCCGAAACCGAGTGGATCGAGTTCAAAGAGGCAAAGATCAACTTTGATTTCGACGACCTGGGCAGATATTTCTCGGCACTGAGCAATGAAGCCAACCTGTATGGGAAACCGGCAGGCTGGCTGATCTTCGGCATCACCGACAGATCGCCCCGAAAGATTGTCGGCTCAAATTATCGCCTGACGCCTCCTGGCCTCGACCGTCTCAAAGAGCAGATCGCACAGCATACGAATCACCAGATGACGTTTGCCGGCATCTATGAACTCAAGACAGATGGGAAGCGGGTGGTGCTGTTTGAGATTCCTGCAGCGACGCGTGGTATCCCGACTACATGGAATGGTGTTGTGTATGGTCGTATCCACGAGTCTCTCGGACCTCTTGCCCTCCACGAGATCGAAGAGATACGCCGGCAGGCCCCTCTGGACGACTGGTCGGCGAAGGTCTGTGAGGGGGCAACGCATGCGGACCTCGATCCTGAGGCGATCGCCTTTGCGCGGGAAGAATATAAGAAGAAGCACCAGCACCTTGCAGGCGAGGTTGACGAGTGGGACAACGCTTCATTCCTTGCCAGGGCAAAAGTCTGCAGTCAGGGCCGGATCACGAATGCCGCAATCATTCTCCTGGGGAAGAGTGAGGCCACCCATCTTCTTGTACCTGCAATTGCACATATCACCTGGGTTCTCAGGAATGAGGACGAGGTGGAGATCGACTACGCCCATTTTGGGTTGCCGCTGATTCTCGCTGTTGACAGAGTTTTTAGCAGGATTAGAAACCTCACCGTCCGCTATATTTCAGGGGAGACGCTGTTTCCTCTTGAGGTGACGCAATATGATCCATGGGTGATCCGTGAGGCGTTGCACAACTGTATCGCCCACCAAGACTACTTGCAGTCGGCCCGCATCACGGTGACGGGAGACCTGGCTCCCTGATGTTTACCAATCGCGGCAATTTTATTCCGGGAACAGTCCGGAGTGTGATCGAGCGCGATACACCTCCGGATCGGTATCGAAATCCCTTCCTTGCCAATGCGATGGTGGAGTTAAACATGATCGACACCATCGGCAGCGGGATCAAGCGGATGTTTAGAATACAGCGGGACCGCAACTTTCCGATGCCTGACTATGATCTCGACGAAGAAGGCGTAGTGCGGGTCACGATTCCCGGCCGGGTGATCGATGAGAGGTATACTCGGATGCTGATCGAGCGCAAGGATCTTACATTGATGGACGTGATCACCCTCGATAAGGTACAGAAGGGCCGGCCGGTAACTAGAGAGGAGCGAGACGCTCTGCGCGAGAAGAAACTCATCGAGGGGCGATCTCCGAATCTATATGTGTCAGCGAGTGTCGCCGCTGAGACTGATACGCGGGCTGACTATATCCGAAAGCGATCATTTGACAGGGCTTACTTCAAGGATATGGTGGTGGCGTACCTGCAAACATATCATGAGGCACGGTGGCCGGAGATCGAAGGTCTGTTGCTGGACAAAGTTTCCGATGCTTTGAACGAGAAGCAAAAGCGCGAGTTCATCAAGTCCCTCCTGAAGGAGATGCGAAAGGAGGGGACGATTGTGACCGTCGGGAAGACGAGGGGCGCGAAGTGGGTGCTCGCCCCATCCCCTTCTGAGAAGGTATGATTGGGGATAATTGGGGAAGATGATCCCAATCTCCTGCAGTAGTTTGTAAAACAAACCTCAATTTTGGATGTTTTTATACCATGGATTGTGGAAGATTAGGGTTCGGTTGCGGACTATTGGGGATGTCATTTCAAACATCGACCTGAGATAGCATAATCTGGCGCTGCGGATTGGGAGCTTAACGCGCTGCACTCATTCTGGTTTCCCGATCCTTTCTCTCAATACCTCCTCTTCTCCGGGATCGCTCCCCGCACCCCGCCCCGGGGGTCTTCGACGTCCCCGGTGTAGCGGGGGATGACGTGGACGTGCAGGTGCATCACCGTCTGGCCGGCGGCCGCGCCGACGTTCACGCCGACGTTGTAGCCGTCCGGGTGGAACCGGCCGTTGAGGAGGTGTTTCGCCCCCCGGACGAGGGCGAGGAGGGCGGCCTGCTCCTCGTCTGTGGCGTCGAAGAGGCTCGCGATGTGGCGGTAGGGGATGAGGAGGAGGTGGCCGGGATCCCTTGTCAACCTGACATCGCTCATCCCGCCAGTACCGAAAAGTTACATGAACTGCTTCCTCATGTCCCACTATTGCCTGAACACCACCTTCGGGGTTGAAGAAAAACATTTATGGATATGCGGACGTAGGTCAGTAAATAGCGTCCCTGGGGAAATCCAAATGGCGAGGGATAAAGATGGGATTTATAGGTGCAAGCGTGGCCCCCATGGTGTTGGAAAAGTTATCGATAAGAACAAGTGGATTCATCGTAGCGCCCTGTCATTGCTTTCAGAAGGCGAACAGAACCTCATCAATAAGGCATTAGGTATTCTGGGGATTCACCTTCCTCCTCCTGATATTGATATCATTGTGAAGATTAATGCCGGCGAGGGGCTCGTGACGTTTACTCACTCCGGGGACTGGAAGACTGCAACCGAACCGATTTGCGGCGATATGGTGGGTGTTAAGGATCTTTACAGTGATCGCCCCGTTGTATTCCATCGGAAACAGAAAGGAATCCCCAATATCTACCATCACAAGTGGATGTTTGTGGACGATGATTATTTGGGATTCGATGTAAAGGAAGCAATGAAATGGTCTGAAACCTGGGAGAATCATCCGGTCGTTAAAGCACTTGTGGCAGATAGAAATGAATATTTCCGACTTAAAATAGGCCGACAGGATTATTGGCAAGAGAAAGTCCTTGATCAGATCAGTGTCTCTCCCACCTATGAGGAGCTCATCAATAGCACATATATCGATCGCGGTCGAAGTGCCCAGAATAATGTTATCCCGAAGTATTTGCCTTTATTTGCAAAGAAAACTGATAAAATTCTGGACTTCGGTGCAGGATTTCATGGCCGCCATACGTTGTGGCTTCGCAAGCAGGGGTTTGATGTTACCGCTTACGATTGTGGGGCTAATGTTCAACTAGGTCTCCATGATCCAGAAGCACTTAGCAGGCAATATGACATTGTGTTTGCATCAAACGTGTTGAATGTGCAGCCAACCATACCGCACCTCATTCGGGTCCTCGATCAAGCGTATGGTCTCATTAAACCCGGAGGGGTCTTTTTCTGCAACTACCCAAGCATTCCTAGAAAATGCAGCGCCATCGTCACCGAGGAGGACCTTACTGAAATGCTCAGTGAACGATATGTTGAGGTGATCTGTCTACGAGGCAGGGCATGGATGTGGAAATGCATTAAGGATGCAAATGTTGAATTGAATGGCATTCCAGGCGCTGACAGGGCCTCACAGGGTTGATGGTGCTTGGTGAAGATAGGCTGCTCTAAAACAGCTTAAATTTTCGATGCAAATCATCTTAATGGGTATCACAACCTTAATGCGCAATAACATAACACTCAAATCAAGGTGGATGAGTTGTCTGGAACGTTCGTTTCAAAAATAATGGGTTCACTTGTATTTGAGAGTGATTCGTCTGGTAGAGCCAAAAAGAAATCGGAATCAGGGTCGAGTATTAGGACTGCCGTATTGGACGAGGAAGGAACACGGAGGAATATTGTCTGTTTGGTTGATGAACTACAAAAGGACCATACTATCGGGCAGGTGCTCGAGATTATTCGCAAAAGTACCCTTGATATTCAGGAAAAATATGAAGCAAGCCATAACGGATTTCGGGCAAATAGTAGACACCCTGACTTCATTAATATTGACCAATATATTGCCTTTTTTAAGGGCTTAAAAATTTTTTACGATTTGGTTCTGCCCAATGCACCCTCCTTCTCAAAAGTAGAAAAAATTGGCATTGGTGTCATAAAACCCGCAATCCAGGACATTGGAAAAGATATCATTCGATTGGAATGGATTTCTGAGGGATACGCGGTCGTTGATCTTGGAAAGAATGTGTCACCACAAGAACTTATTGAAGATATTGACCGCTACAACCTAGACGTCATTGGGATTTCCTGCATGCGAAACGACTGTCTTCCACTCCTTGAATCATTTTTGGGGCAACTTCAAACTAAATGTTGCAAAATACCGATCATAATCGGGGGAGTGGCCGTAAATCCCGTGGTGGCATACGAGTTTTCAGAAAAGTACCAAATGCCAGTATATTATTGTAAGGATGTCTCACAGGCAGAAGATGTATTAAATAGAGCAATTAGTAATGAACCGATTTCTATCCCGGTGATCACTATCCCTGAGCGTTTTAAAGAGTCTGAGGAGGCCCTCAACATTGCAAATCAGAATAATTTTTCTTTATATCAAGTGCCAATCGAGCGAATAGTCGTCGACCAGCATTCACGCGATGGGTGCAAGGTCTGTTCTCAATATAAGAAAGCACGATGCCCGCTGGAAATCGGATATGAAAAACAGCGCTCGCTTGAAGAGAGCATGAAATTAATCACTAATTTCCAATTTGGCGTGTTCGTTGTTACCCCTAAAACTGAAAGCGATGAGCGTGATAACAGTGATAGAGAAGATGATAAAAGGCGTTTGCGCGGTTTAATTGCCATTGAATCCATATTGAGCAGGAAATACGGTTATGCATTGGCATTCAAATTTCCTCTTGTTTGTCCATTCTGTTCTCCAAATGATTGTTCTCTAGCAAAAGGCTACTGTCTTATGGAAAAGAACTATCGTCCACTTCATGAATCTTACAATATCAATGTCCCAAAAACAGCTCAACAGATATTCGGTGAAGACATTAAAGCAGATCTCTACTCATTAATACTGGTTGGGAAAAGATGATAATTGAATTTTTATTTTCTAGAGTGCACTCTGAAGAATTTATGCGCATTTAATTTACAGCTCCTACCTCCTCTTTATTTCGGGAACATCACTTATCCTAATCCTCTGCAACTATAAATTAAAACTTAAAATATAGGCTGTAACTTCATTTATTTGAGTTTATCTCGACTTTATATGATTACTTATTAATTAGGGGTGTGGCTTTTCGTGAGTTCTATGTTCAACTTCCATTACCATTGAAATCAACTTCCAAAACCATAAATAAGACTTCCAAGTTAGTAATAGTTATGAAAACAAGTCCGGCCGGGCACATTGATTCTTTTGAAGACTCAGCGTTTCACTTTCCAGCGATCCGGGGCATACAAGCGGGAAAAGAATACTACATAGCGATGCTTAATCTGAAGGCCGTGGCACAGCTCTTTTCATTTGATGACAGTGGTCTTCCCCCAAAAATGCGCGCTCAGCGGACACTAAATCACGCTCGTATCCCGGTGATTGCCAACTATCTTACTTCTAATCCAAAAGATTATGTCCTGTCGTCTATCACCGCATCGGTTGATAGTGCAGTTCAGTTTGTTCCTCTTGGCCCTAGGGGGAATGAGAGCAAAATTGGAAAACTCATTGTCCCCATGACCGCTAAAATTGTCATCAATGACGGACAGCATCGAAAGGCCGCTATAGAAGCGGCCCTTAGAACGCGACCAGAGTTAGGACTTGATACAATCTCGGTTGTTCTCTTCATGGATTCGGGGTTGAAACGCAGTCAGCAGATGTTTGCAGACTTGAATAAGCATGCTGTTCCCCCTACAAAATCACTCGGGATCCTATACGATAATCGTGATCCGTTCTCGCAACTGGTCCTATCTCTTCTCGATATGGTCCCTATCTTTAACGGACTAACGGAGTTCGAAAAGACCACCATATCCAATCGCTCTGTCAAAATGTTCACACTGAGCAGTATCTACCAGGCTACCGAAGCATTTTTGGGAAAAGATCCTGACTTAAAGAACCATTTCGATAATTCCATGAAGGTTGCTTCGGAATATTGGAACGAAGTTTATCAGAACATCCCTGAATGGCAGTGGGTTGTAGGAAAGCGAGTGACTACTGCTGAACTACGGAAAGAGTACATTCACGCCCATGGCATTGCGCTCCACGCACTTGGGAAAGTTGGGTATGCCCTAATGGAACAGTATCCTGATGTTTGGCGGGAAAAGCTGCCTCAATTACAGAAAATTAATTGGTCCCGCGAGAATACTAAAGTATGGGAAGGCAGAGCGATGGTTGGCGGCCGTATCAATAAGTCGCAAGCGAACCTGGCCCTGACAGCCAGTATCATCAAACTCTTTTTGGGTCTGCAATTAACCCCAGATGAGTTAGCTGCTGAAAAGAATCTTAATAAGGGCGATTGGGGGATCAGTGCATGACGGAAATCGAACCTAATGAGCCGCCAGTATCTGAAGAGGTCTCCTCGATATTTGATGTACGAAGTATCGAAGAGATCTACGCCGAAATTCGAGATCTGTATCTGAGTGATCACAGACCCTGGATTGTGGGTTACAGCGGAGGTAAGGACTCGACCACTGTCGTTCAGCTCGTCTGGAATGCACTCAAAGGGCTCACCCCAGAGCAGCGAACGAAGCAAATTTATGTTATCTCTTCCGATACCCTCGTCGAAACGCCTGTCATCATCGATACTATCAATGGAAACCTCGACCTCATCAACAAGGCTGCTCAGGAACAAGGGTTACCGATCCAAGCTGTAAAGATCTACCCTAAGATAGAGAACTCTTTTTGGGTCCTTTTGATTGGCAAGGGCTATCCAACCCCCTCAAAATCATTCCGTTGGTGTACCGATCGACTGAAGATCAAGACTTCTGACACTTTTATTCTGGACAGAGTGTCGGAGCACGGTGAAGTTGTTCTTGTGCTCGGTGTGAGGAAATCCGAAAGTTCTGCTCGGGCGCAGCTCATGAATTTGTACAAGATTAAAGGGAGTTTACTCTCCCGCCATTCAAAGTTTTCCCAATCATTCGTGTACACACCCATCGAGGACTTCTCAAAAGATGACGTGTGGACCTATCTGCTCCAGAATTCCTCCCCTTGGGGTGGGAATAACCGGGATCTCCTAGCACTGTACAAAAGTGCAGACTCCGGCGAGTGCCCGGTTGTCGTCGACGAGTACTCCCCTCCCTGTGGTAACAGTCGGTTCGGTTGCTGGGTCTGCACGGTCGTTACCAAAGATAAGGCCATCATGGGTCTCATCGATAACGGGGAAGAGTGGCTTGAGCCGCTCCTGAACTACCGCAATATGCTCGCTGAGACCCAGGATAAGGAGAAAAAACCTATTTATCGCGACTATAAGCGGATGAATGGGAAAATTAAGTATAAGCGGGACGGAAGCGGCGAACTCATCAGAGGACCATATAAGTTTGAATATTGTAAACAGTTTTTGAGGAAACTCCTGGAGACGCAGCGAGAGATCCAGGAGATTGGTCCAAACCCCAACCTTCAACTGATCCTACCAGAGGAGTTGCATGAAATCCGCCGAATCTGGCGTCAGGAGAAGGGTGACTGGGAAGACTCGGTCCCGAAGATTTACCGGGAAGTAATGGGAACTGATCTCGATTGGGTTCAGGACGATCGGGGCATGTTTTCCGGTGAGGAAGGTAACCTTCTGAAATCTATCTGCCAGAAGCACGATATCCCTGTTCAGTTGGTTGTGAAACTGCTCGATATTGAACGACAGGTACAGGGAATGAAACGACGCGCCGCGGTATACTCTAGAATAGAAGATGTGCTCAATGAAGAGTGGCGCACGGAAGAGGAAATCATCAAACAATAATTTTGGTTAACGAAACGGAGAATTATCGTGCTTATTACAAAACTGACACTAGATAACTTCGGCCTCTTCCGAGGGATACAGGTATTTGACCTTCGTCCTGAGCATGAAAACGGCTGTAATAGATCTGTTATCTTAATCGGCGGGAAGAACGGGGCCGGAAAGACAACTCTCTTTGAAGCAATTCGCCTCTGTCTATATGGGCCAAACCTTGGGGAGTATCGATTTCGGAAGAGAGAATATGAGAGTTACGTCTCGGGACACTTCCATCTCATCGCAGGCTCACCCCTCCATGTCAGCAGAGCTGCGGTGGAGATCGAGTTCGAACATTCACACCTTGGTGTAGTCGACACGTACACTGTCAAACGATCCTGGCATCGGAGTAAGGTTGGGCTTAAGGAGTCACTATTCGTCGCAAAGAACGGTGAGGAGATTCAAGACTTAGATGCCAAACAATGGCAGGAATTCGTCAATGAATTAATCCCACCCGGGATCTCCCGTCTGTTCTTCTTTGATGGAGAGAAGATTCAGAGTTTAGCACAGGATGATGACACGAACATTCAACTCAAGGATGCGTTTAAGGCGCTCCTTGGGCTCCGCATCGTCGATCAACTCCGTACTGATCTGGGGATATTCGTCTCGAAACAGGCCAAGATCTCCAATGAATCAGACATCAATGAACAGATCTCGGAGATCGTAACGGAGATCGAGCGACTCGAAGAAGAACATTCGATAAAACTCCAGGAAAGGGCACAGAAGCAGAGTTACTGTGACCAGACGCTCGGTAAGATCGAGAGACTAGAGTTGAAACTGTCAAGTGAAGGTGGCAGTTTTGCCAGCAAGCGGAGTGAATTGAAAGCACGAAAAGTCCAACTCGACCATGAGATTGAGGCAGAACGTAATCATATCCGTGAGATGTGCTCATCCCTTCTCCCCTTCGCACTGACGCCGAGGTATTGTCTATTGCTGAAGAGGAGAATTGCCGAGGAAGAAGAATATCGCCAGTGGGAGAACACAATGGTGGTCACTAGCGAAAAGATCGTGGAAATAGAGAACACCATCGGGTCGAGCGAGTTCTGGGAGAGCGCCACGTTAACTCCAGATCAGAAACATAAGATTGTTGATAAGCTCTCTGCCCTCATGCGAAGGGCCTTCACGCCTTCCCCGCAGTTCAGCAACTATGTTCCTGTGCATAATTTTTCGCCGATAGAGCAACAGAAGATCCTCGCCGGGATGAGCGAAGCGTTGAGCGCCATACCTACCCGGCTGAGAAATCATAGCAATAAACTCGAAAAGCTCGTTGGTGAACGACGAAGCATCGAGCAGGCAATCAGTCGTGCCCCTGAAGACGACCTGATCTCGCCGATGATCGCAGAACTCAATGAACTGAACCAAGAGGTTGGCCAGTATGGAGAACAGTTAAAGCAGATGGATGAAGATCTCCGCCAGATCGAGTGGAAACTTCAGGAGTGCGAGAGGAAAAAGGAGAAGCAGCTCGATGGTTTGAGATCGCTTCAAGATTTGTCGATACAATTATCCCTTGCCACCAGAGTGCAGGCGGCATTGAAAGAGTACAGCAGCGATCTTCAAACAGCAAAGTTGTCTGAGTTTCAACGAGTCTTTCTGGAATGTTTCAACCGACTTCTTCGGAAAGATGAGTTCATCCAGGACGTTGAGATTGATCCTGATAATTTTTCGATCCTCCTCTACACCAAACACAAGACTCCTATCCACAGGAACAAGCTGTCTGAGGGTGAGAAGCAGATCTATGCTGTGTCCATGCTCTGGGCTCTGACCATCTGCTCCGGCCGTCCACTCCCTTTTATCATCGATACGCCACTCGGCAGGCTGGACAGTGAACACCGCGAACGGATTGTTAACGAGTTTTTCCCGAATGCAAGCCATCAGATGGTGATTCTCTCAACAGATACCGAGATTGATCAAGTTTACTTCCAGGATTTAATGCCATACGTGGCCAAGACATACTCTCTGGAGTTTGATGAGAAGGAGAACGCGACGAGGATCGTTCCTGGATACTTCTGGACCCCCGACAACCAACAGGAGATGACCGATGGTATTTAACCGGGTACGCATGAGTAAAGGTGCAACGCACCGCTTACAGATGCTGAAAGGGAAAACCGGGTTGACCCCGAACATTCTCCTCAGAATCGCAGTATGTTACTCTCTCAACGAGCCGAAGATTCCCAACCCCGAGGTGTATGATGAAGATGGGCAAGAACTGAATCGGTACACCCTGACGGGAGAATGGGACAGTTTCTATATGGGGTTGCTCCGAGAAAGGTTGATTGCTGATGGTCTCGACACAGAAAATGATCTCTTCCCACAGTTTCGGGCACACCTGAACCGAGGGGTGTTCTCTATGTTCTCTCGAATTAAGGACTTGAGCGATTTCCAGAGCCTGCTTCCCACGGAGAATGCCGTAAATCCACCTGCCGAGACAAAAGAGGCCGAAATACATGACGCTTAAACTACCTATCTACATGGACCACCACGCCACGACCCCGGTGGACCCTCGTGTACTCGATGCCATGCTTCCCTACTTCTCCCAGGAGTTCGGTAACGCTTCAAGTATCGATCACATCTATGGAGCACGAGCTCATCAAGCGGTTGAGAAAGCACGCGAACAGGTGGCTTCAATTCTTAATGCCCGGCCAGAGGAGATCATCTTCACCAGCGGTGCCACAGAGTCGGACAATATTGCTCTCTTAGGCGTGGCGGAAAAGATGGCAGCAAAAGGCGACCACATCATCACCTGTGTGACCGAACATAAAGCGATTCTCGATACGGCGAAGCATCTGGAAAAGATGGGTAAAACGGTAACGTATCTTCCCGTAGACAGATACGGGCTGGTCGATCCAGGCGACGTCGAGAAATCCATCACCGACCGTACTATACTCATCTCCATTATGGCTGCCAATAACGAGATCGGAACTATTGCACCGCTGAAGGAGATTGGGAGGATTGCAAAGGCACATGGGGTGTTGTTCCATACCGATGCAGCGCAGGCCGTTGGCCACATACCTATTGATGTAAAGGAGATGGGTATCGATCTGCTCTCGCTATCAGGGCACAAAATATATGGACCCAAGGGGATTGGGGCTCTTTACATCAGGGGTGCGAACCCGAAGGGGAAAATCTCTCCTGTAATGTTTGGCGGGGGCCATGAACGGGGGATTCGCTCGGGAACATATAACGTGCCAGGGATTGTCGGGCTCGGGAAGGCTCTTGAAATAGCCAAGAAAGAGATGGAAGCGGAGAACGAAAGGTTGAGAAAATGGACTAAGGAAATGCTTGAGGAGTTTCAAGAGAACATTGAGGGCGTCACTCTCAATGGACATCCGGAAAAGAGGCTTGCCCATAATCTTAATGTATGCTTTCCCGGAATTGAAAGCAAGGCTTTGATACATCTTCTTCGTAATGATGTCGCGATTTCTGCAGGGTCTGCATGTACCACGATTTCAGTGGAACCGTCACATGTTCTTAGTGCCATTGGACTACAGAGGCATAAAATATTCTCAGTTATTCGATTTGGGCTAGGTCGATTCAACTCTGACGCTGATATCCAATACGTTATTGGCAAGGTACATTCATGCGTGCATAAATTACACAAACTGTAATCTGAATAAGTTGAAGATCTTTTATTATGCATGAGGCGGTCCTCCCATATCCATGGGAAAACTCATCCTCCCTACAAGTGTTTTAGGTAACTTCAAAATCAGAGATATTGTACGAAAGTAGGATGCCCCTTGTCGATTTCATCAACCCTATTAGAACCACCTATATTAACATCAGATGTAACTACAATAGATGATTGCCAAAGCAGCGATTCTTATTCAACAGTTGAATAACTTAATAACTGAAATCGAGTCTCAAGAGGATAGGGAACTCAACGAATTGAGGGGGCAACTTAATGCAGTTCATAAAGCCATGTCAATGCTCGATATGAGCGACCTGCCTATACCACAGGGCCTCATCGAAACTCAGCAGAAACTACAATCAGAGATTACAAGTCATGACGATGCAGCAGTTGTTTTAGCATATTTAGCAAGCGAATTGAAGGATATTTTAGACCGAACTCGGAGAGCAGAGAATGCAAGGCGCCCAGCGCAAGTAATATCGGCAAGAGTGGTTCGAACTGGTACACGTATCAAAGGAGGCAATTTTGTCTCAAGAGACATCTTGAAGAGAACTTTAATCGAAGTCCTTAAAACACTTGGAGGCTCTGCAAGTAAAAAATGCGTCGAAGATGAAATGGAAAAGAGGCTTCGGGGGATATTGACCGATGCTGATTATGAGCCCGTTGGAGACGGGACCGAACGTTGGAGAAAAAGCACGGAATGGATAAGGCTTCGTTTAGTTCATGAGGGCATATTGAAAGTTAACTCCCCACGAGGCATCTGGGAACTAAAATAAAATGGTTGATCTATTTCATGTCCGACTCTGAATTCTGAAGGATGTCCTTTAATCCTAATCTCCCGGAGAAATTAGGCGCATGAGGTCGAGTGCCTCTAGTATTGTCCTCTGTTTCTTGGTCATCTCCGTCATCATCACCCGGCCATCCGCCAGGGTGACCTTTCTCCACTTCTCCAGTTC
>Ga0208462_1000153_pt1 | contig 93800 bp, 88 predicted proteins | sample AD_SCU001_MetaG_FD_184452 | JGI IMG/M metagenome (GOLD analysis project Ga0208462, IMG submission 184452) | Active sludge microbial communities of municipal wastewater-treating anaerobic digesters from China - AD_SCU001_MetaG (SPAdes) (version 2) | ecosystem: Engineered > Bioreactor > Anaerobic...
AATAATAAAATTCAACTCGCTAAAAGAAGAGCAAGAGGTTATAGAAATATTAACAACTTTATTAATATGATTTATTTCTTATGTGGTAAGCTAAAATTTGATTACCCACACTATCCGTTATAGAACCAATTTTTTATTTTTAAAATTATAGATACAATTATTGATAAAATAATAAGAAAGGATTAAAATAAATTTTAAATGGAGGTAAGTAACAAAATATTTAAATGTTATATATTAAATATGTTAATGACATCAAATCACTGTACCGCTCCCACGCCCGCCTATCCGACGCCGCCAAATTCAATATCCTCCCTGTATCTTCTATAACCATCTCTGCCAGGTACTTGCCCTTCACTACAAACCACATTATATAGTTTGTCAAATACTTCGTCGCTACCCCTCGAAACTTATAATATATCCACCCAACAAAATCTGTTATTTTCTTATGAACAGTTGATACGCTATAAATACCTCGCTTCATCTTGTTTTTGTTGGTTATTTCTTTATGTTTTATGTGCTCTGCATTTACTGTCTTGAATGCTTTTTTATTGCTGCCACATATCACCGAATTATCTGATATTCGTGATTTTAGAAAATCAGATATATGGTCAGCTTGCACTCTATTATCTTCTAATTTTTTGAATAATATATTTCCACTTCTATCTGTGGCAGCTAATACTGCCACTTTCGTTGGCTTCTTTTTATTTAATTTTTTTAACTCTTTTTTGTCTCTGTTCTTTTTACCTTTTTCGGAATAATTCATCAGAAGCTCCTCTAATTCTACTACTCCAAAGAAATTTACATTATCTTCAAATGATTGCAAAGCACATAATATTCTGTGTCGCCAAAAGAAACTTGTTGTGAGACTAATATGTACGATTCTAGCACACTCTCGCAAGCTCATTCCAGCGCTCATACATTTGATGTATTCAAGCATCTTGCCCTTTTCATGAACACCATACATAAAAGTGCCAGTGGTAACTCTAAATTGTCTGCCACAGGTTTTGCAGCGATAGTTTTGCACCCCACTTTGTAAGCCATTTTTGATTACATGGCTACTATTACAATCGGGACAAAGTACACCAGTAGACATAGCTTTGATTTCTTGGTAATCTACGACATCTTTACCTTCTTGAATCATTTCATCATAGAGATTGTCGTACAATTTGCGAGTACCTTCTTTAGTAAGAGCAAAGATTTCAGATGGATTTTCGAATAATCTATACATAATCATTAATTTTTTACAAATATATAAATTTTTAACAAAAAACTTTATTTTTTAAAACATAAAAAATTTTACCTATCATTCCCCCCCCCCCCTTTTTTTTCTCCTCTTTCTTTCACATTGCTTCTGCAACTACAAATGCACTACCCCCTACAAATATTAAATCTTTACGATTGGCACATCTTTTAGCTTCATATAGAGCCCTTCTTACAGATTTATAGCTTTTACCATTTAGATGGATCTTCTTAGCTTTTTCTAATAAAATTCTGGAATCTAAAGCTCTTGGTACATGTGGACTACAAAAATAATATTCAGCTTCTGAAGGAAGTAATTTCAATATACCTTCCACATCTTTATCTGCCATCATTCCCCATACAATATGCAATCTTTCTTTTTCAATATTATTTAGCATTTCAACTAAATTATTTACAGCACCTACATTATGTCCAATATCCATTATTATTGGAACATTATTTGGTATATAGCTCCATCTACCAAAGAGTCCAGTATTTTCTATAATCCTACTAAATCCATTTTTAATGTGATAATAGTTAATTTTATATTTGTAAGATTTTAAAATTTCTATAGTACATAGTACTGTTTTCATATTTTCTATTTGTACTTTGCCTACTAATGGAGATGTGAGTTTATATATTTTTTTATTTTCATCATTTAATTCTACCTGTATTTTAGGAGGTATTAAAGATTGATAAAACTTTTGGGTAATAAATTTATCGTTAGCAAAGGTAATTGGAGCATTATTTTTTTGAGCAAATTGCTCGAAAACTGGTATAGTTTCTAAATTTTTCTCTCCTATTATGCAAGGAACATTAGGTTTAATAATTCCTGCTTTTTCTGTGGCAATTTGTTGTAGTGTATTTCCCAGTAATTTCATATGATCAAAAGAAATGCTTGTAATTATTGATACTAATGGACGAATAACGTTTGTAGCGTCTAATCTGCCTCCTAATCCAGTTTCTATAACAGCTATATCTACATCTGATTCTGCAAAGTAGCAAAAAGCCATTACAGTATTTATTTCGAAAAAACTAGGTTTTATTTGCTCAATTAAATATAAATTTTTTTTGGTAAAATTAGTAATCCAGTGTGCTGGTATCATCTGTGCATTTATTTTTATTCGCTCACGTATTGTTTTTAAATGAGGTGAAGTATATAGACCAACTTTATAACCAGCTTCTTGCAATATCGATGCTATCATGCTACTCACACTACCTTTACCATTAGTACCAGCAATATGGATAGAAGGAAATTGCAAATGAGGATTATTAAATTTTTCAAGTAGTAATAATGTTTTTTCTAAACCACCTTGATAACCAGCATTACCTTGTCTTTCATACATAGGTAATTGCTCCATGATATATTTTTCTGCTTCTGCAAATGTCATCAGTTTTTATTTAGAAATATTCTTTAAAAAATTGATTTATTAGGAATAAGCTCTCTGATCTCTACCTTCGTAGTAATTAATAAATGCATTATTAATTATTCTATATCCTCCAATGGTAGGAAAATCGCCAGTAAAATACCAATCTCCTTTATTATCTGTTAAGACTTTATGAAGGCCTTCAAGAGTTTGAAAGATAATTGTTAATTTAGTTTTATTCCCAAGTGGAGTAACTAATTCCTCAATTTTTCGTGTTATTTCATCATCAGTAAAAGGTTTATAAATCAATGAAACATAATTTTCTAATTTATCATCAGATAAAGAATCCTGTTCTTTGCATTTATCATAAACATATTTTATCAATTTATCTTGATGGCGTTCTTTGAGCAGTGCGATAGCAGCTTGAAAAGCTATAAATTCTTCTAACTTTGCCATATCTATCCCATAGCAATCTGGGTATCTAATCTGCGGAGCTGTAGAACCTATTATTATTTCTTTAGGCTCTAATCTATTAAGCATAGTAATGATGCTTTTTTGCAAAGTAGTACCACGAACTATACTGTCATCTATTGCTACGACTCTATCAATATTTGGTTTTACTACTCCATAAGTAACGTCATACACATGACTTGCTAGCCCATTACGTTTAGATTCTTTTGTTATAAAAGTACGATGTTTTAGATCTTTTACTACTAAAGTATCTGCCCGCGCATGAGAATTTAGAATATCACGTAAATCTTTATCTGTTATGTTTTTATCGGTATTAATTAAATTTAAAATTTTTTCTTTTTTTTGAGAATCCAACCATTTTTCTATTTCAGCATATAATCCTAAAAAAGCAACTGTAGATGTATTGGGTATATAAGTAAAAATTGTATTTTCTACATCATTGTCAATAGCTTTTAGTATGGGTTCTGCTAACATTGCTCCTAACATTTTTCTTTCTTTATATATGTCTCTGTCAGTTCCACGACTGAAATATATATGTTCGAAACTGCAAGATTTTTTCTCAGGTATATGTTCTACATATGGAACTATAGATAGTTCTTTATTTTTTTTCAAAATTAAAACATGTCCTGCTGGCATTTCTTTTATATCATCTGTTTTAGCATTAAAAGCAGTTTGTATCGGAGGTCTTTCTGAAGTTACTACAAAAAATTCGTCATCCATATAATAATATGCTGGCCTAATACCTCGTGGATCGCGAAACACAAACGAATCACCATGTCCTAAAACTCCAGCCATCACATAACCACCATCAAAATTTTGTGTAGCTTTTCTCACAATAGAAGTTATATCTAAATTATCTGCTATCATAGGTGAAATCTCAGCTTTAGTATATCCCTCAGCTTTATATTTTTCATATAAACTATTATTCATCTCATCTAAATAGTATCCCAATTTTTCTAATACTGTTACTGTGTCTGAAGTTTCAATAGGATGTTGCCCATAATTGATTAGATCTTGAAATAATTGCTTTGAGTTTGTTAGGTTAAAATTACCAGCTAAAGCTAAAGTACGTGTACGCCAATTACTTTGTCGCAAATGTGGATGCACATATTCTATTTGATATTTACCATAAGTACCATATCGCAAATGTCCAAGATACAATTCACTGATAAAAGGGATATTTCTTTTTAGATATTCTCCATCATACAATAATGGTGAATTGTTTGTCTCTAAAATTCGGAGTGGTTCATATATTTTTTGAAAGATATCTATAATTGGTGAGTCTACATTAGATCTTATTCTATCTAAATATTTATATCCTGGCTCTACATCCAATTTTACAGAAACTACTCCTGCACCATCTTGTCCTCTATTATGCTGCTTTTCCATCAATAAATATAGCATATCCAGTCCATGATAAGCACAATTATATTTATCTATGTAATATTCTAATGGTTTTAATAAGCGTAGTAGCACTATACCACACTCATGAGCTATAAATTCACTCATTTATTTTTTTGCAAATTTAAAAAATTAATACGAGAAATTAAATTTTAATTTGATAATTTCAAAATCTTTAAAACTGATGATTTGATGTTATAACTATAAAATAAAACTTAATATCAACACTACAAATCTTTCAAGTTTTAAAAATTGGTTCTAAAATGTTTATTTTAAGTAAATTTAAAAAAATGTTGTTTTATTAAACAAAAATAAGCCCGCTTCTTAAAAAATTTTTCAAAGTTGTAAAAAATATAAGTCTCATTATTGAGATTGATGATAAGTTGGAGGGATTATGAAGATAAATATTGAAAGGAATAAGGTTTTATCAAGGTGTGAGTGTGGGCTAAGCAACATAAAATGTGTTAGACTTATTACTTTATATTATTTAAAAATATTTTATTATTTTTGTCAAAATTTTTTTATTATGGAAAAATTATTAAAAAATTCAAAAGAATATCTATCTCTACCTAAAGACCACAAACGTGATTTCCTAGATCAGCTTTATCAATTTCTGATAGATGACCATGCTACAGTGGTAGATTATCAAAAGTTAAAAATCAAATCTACAGCAGCCATCTGTCCAAACTGTAAAAGTGAAAATGTTATCAAAGCTGGTACTCGCAAAGGTAGACAGATATATAGATGCAAAAGTTGTAGATATCAATTCAGTGAAACAGCCCGTACCTTTGTATATCGCATGCGAAAATATCCATTAATGTTAGACTATATACGCTGTATGCTCGAGGGCAAAAGTTTAAGAGCTTGTGCTGATGAAGTGGGTATTTGCTTAAAAACAAGTTTTCGATGGAGGCATAGAATATTAGCAGCATTGAGATCATTTGAAGGAGGTATTAGTTTCTCTGGTATAGTAGAGGCTGATGAATTGCTAATGCAATATTCAGAAAAAGGAAGGAAATACAAAAGCAGAGAAGAATACGAAAAAGCCAAAAAGAAGCGTCATCCCAAGGTAGCAGTATTAGTAGTTACAGACAGAGAAGGCAATTTACTTTTCAAACATGTAGGAGATAAAAAAGTTAAGAATGAGCAATTGAAAAAAGAGCTAAATAAAAGGATAACGGAGAGTAATGTACTATGTGTAAAGCCCAAAAAGGAATTCAAGAAGGCAGTTAAAGACATTAATAGTAAAAAAGTAATAGTAAACAAAAGACAATTGAAGCGAGGTTTATACAGTGTAGAGATAGTGGAGAGCAAGATAGACAATTTTAAGAAATGGTTGATTAGATTTCACGGAGTGGCTACCAAATATTTACAGAGCTATTTGATGTGGTTCGTAGTGATGAATAAGTACCTAAAAGATATGATAGACCCTGACATTGGCAGGTTGCTAAACTTGTCATCACACGACAGATGGGCGTGGGACAAGTATTGGAAATTAATGAAATTAAAATATAAATAATAGCAATTAAGTCTAACAAAATATTAATTTTACAAACCCCTTCTTCTCATTCCTTAAAACAAAAAGTAATAAAAGCTGGAAAAAATTATATGTCTACATTGCATCAAATTATGTGTCAAATTTATACTGCAATAATCATCTTTTATAATTTGTTTATCAAAAATTAATTTCCCATATAAAACCTTATAAAAGCAAAAAATTTATGATACACAATAATTTTAAAAAAAGATGTTAAATATCATTTTTTTTGAAAAAAGCTCATTAAATCTATATTTTAGAATAATATTAAAGTGATTATTTTAAAAAATTTTTATAAAAAATTAAAAAAATTATATTTTTGCAAATAATATTTTAATCTGAATAATTATGGATGAAAATAAGCCAGTTAGAGAATCAATATTTTCTAAAACGAATTTAAAACCTTTAACTGATCCTTTGAGCAATAATAATCCTGTAATTGTACAAATTTTAGGAATATGTAGTTCATTGGCAGTAACTGCTAAATTAGAACCCGCAATTGTAATGGCTATATCAGTAACCGTTGTTGTAGCATTTTCTAATCTTATTTATTCGTTAATTAGAAAAACTGTACCACCTAGTATTAGAATTATTGTTCAATTAGTCATTGTGTCAGTTTTGGTTATATTAGTTGATCAGATATTAAAAGCTTTTGTTTATGATGTTAGCAAACAATTATCTGTATTTGTCGGATTAATAATTACTAATTGTATTATAATGGGTAGATTAGAAGCTTTTGCAGGTAGTAATGGTCCATGGCCTTCTTTTTTAGACGGAATAGGTAATGGTGCTGGTTATGGATTGATTTTAATTATAATTGCTTTTGTAAGAGAACTACTAGGTAGTGGAACTCTATTAGGCTATCACATTATACCTCAAGCATTTTATAATGCTGGTTATGTAAATAATGGATTGATGATTTTACCTCCTATGGCATTGATTTTAATAGGTGTGATAATCTGGATCCATAGAAGTTTTAATAAAGAATTAATAGACAAAAATTAAGAGTATATGCAAGACTTAATTAATATATTTGTTCGAAGCATTTTCATAGATAATATGATATTTGCTTATTTTCTAGGTATGTGCTCATATTTAGCTGTTTCTAAGACAGTTAAAACTAGTAATGGATTAGGGATAGCTGTCATTTTTGTATTAATTTTTACTGTACCTGTCAATTTTTTAATTAATAAATATCTTTTGTTGCCAGGAGCTTTATCTTTTATTAGTCCTTCTTTAGCTAATGTAGACCTTGGATTTTTAAGTTTTATAATTTTTATAGCAGTCATTGCTGCTATTGTACAATTAGTAGAGATGGTAGTTGAGAAATTTTTACCTTCATTATATAACTCTTTGGGCATATTTTTACCATTGATAGCTGTAAACTGTGCAATCATGGGAGCATCATTATTTATGCAGGAGAGAGGTTTACAAACTTTTGGTGAAAGTTTCTTCTTTGCTTTAGGTAGCGGCATTGGTTGGTGGTTAGCTATTATTTCTATCGCAGCTATTCGAGAAAAATTATCTTATAGTAACATACCAAAACCTTTACATGGCACTGGCATAGCTTTCATTATTACTGGCTTGATGGCAATAGCTTTTATGAGTTTTTTAGGTATAACAATTTAAATTTTATTATCTATGGTAATCTTAATGTCTTTATTTAATTATATATTAATTAGTTTCCTTATTTTTGGTATTATTATAATTTTATTAGTAATAGGTTTGCTATTTGCTAAAAGTAAACTTACTCCTAAAGGAACTGTCAAAATAAATATTAATGGTGAAAAAGAAATAATTACTGAGCCTGGAAATAGTTTATTAATGACTTTATCAAATAATTCCATTTATTTACCATCAGCTTGTGGTGGTAGTGGCACTTGTGGACTATGTAAAGTACAAGTTTTAAATGGTGGCGGAAGCATTTTACCTACAGAAGTAGGTTTTTTTAATAGAAGACAAATCTTAGATAAATGGAGACTGGGCTGTCAAGTAAAAGTAAAAGAAGATTTAGAAATTAAAGTACCAGAGAGTGTTCTAGGTGTCAAACAATGGGAATGCGAGGTCGTATCTAATAAAAATGTTGCTACTTTCATAAAAGAATTAATTCTAAAATTACCAGATGGCGAAATATTAAATTTCAATAGTGGTGAATATATTCAAATTTATGTACCTGAAAATCTCAACATAGATTTCTCTAAAGATATTTATGTAGAGGAAGAATTTAGAGATGAATGGGATAAACTAGGTGTGTGGAACTTGAAACTGGTAAATAAAGAAAGCACTTTCAGAGCTTATTCTATGGCTAACTATCCTGCTGAAAACGATATTGTAATGTTAAATGTTCGTATAGCTACACCACCATGGGATAAGAAAAAAAATAAATTTATGGATGTACCTCCTGGTATTTGCTCTAGCTATATTTTTTCATTAAAACCAGGTGATAAAGTTAAAATTTCTGGACCTTATGGAGAATTTCATCTAAAAGATACTAATAAAGAAATGATATTTATTGGCGGTGGTGCAGGTATGGCTCCTATGCGCAGTCATATTTTTCATCTATTCAAAACTTTACATACTAAGCGTAAAGTATCTTTTTGGTATGGAGGTCGCTCTCTGAGAGAACTATTTTATGTAGATCAATATAGACAATTAGAAACCGAAAATCCTAATTTCAAATTCGTAGTTGCTCTATCTGAACCAAAACCAGAAGATAATTGGAACGGTTCCGTTGGTTTTATTCACCAAGTTTTATATGAAAATTATTTAAAAAATCATCCTGAGCCAGAAGATTGTGAATATTATATCTGTGGCCCTCCAGCAATGCTTAATGCTGTATTAAACCTTTTAGATAGTTTAGGTGTACCTCCAGAGAATATTGCTTTTGATGATTTCGGCTCATAAAAGAACATACAATATTTATTTTATTAGTTCTTTTATTTAAATTTCATTAAAGTAACAAAAGAAAAATCATTTAGACAATTAGTGAATTGCCCCTACAATAATTGTATTTGCAAATCATTTCCCAATGCGGGCGGAACAGTATGAAAGAATTTTTTTAAGATATAATCTAAAAAAAATTTCATTCGTCCAACTCTATTACGCTCACATCGTCTATAAGATAATAAGCATAATTCTTTTTTTTACCATCAAAATCTGAAATTTTACTAGGCCAATTCTCATATTTTTCTAACATAAGTTCATTCTTCATTAACATATATTTTTCAACCACTTTTTCAAATTTTTTAATATATGAATTTGTGTAAGATTGATTTATTTTTACCTTATTATATGCTTTCACTATTTCTGGCGTGTCATCCCAAAAACAACCTATAGTTATGAAACGCTCTCCACCTTGTGCTCTATATATGCCACTTATTTCTACCCAGCCTGTATCTATTATAAAATTATTTGGCTTATTTGTAATTTGAGCTTTTAGTGTAGGATCTAATAAATGACAATAATCATTATCTAAATCTAAAATAGGTGAAAATATATTATATTTTGATATATAAGCACCTATATTGTAAATAGCATAATCACTATATTGATATGCTAAACGTACCCAAAAACTAATTTTATATTTCTGTCCTTTTATTAGTGGCTCTTTAAATGTTCCTTGTATATATTCCATTCCACCCGTTTCTTTTCCTATTACTATAATACCTATATATGCGTTTCCACTTTTAGGTAAATAACATCCTCTATCATTACAAGGCACAGAAAAAAATGTATCTTGACTACATGAATTAAAATAATCAGCAATACTAAAAAATGGAGTAGAATGCCAATATTTACAAGGAAAACTATCACGAGAAATAGGGGGTGGACAATACCAATATTCTTCAAAACTCCCATTATATACTAAATTTTCTTGCCCATTGATATTTAATGATAGAGTAATTAATAATAATACAATTACTCCTTTCATAGTGTTTTTCATTTTATTAAAAATTTTAATTTATATTGAAAATCAGAGATTACAACCGGTGTATGTGTTATTCTACTTCCAAAATAATAAAATTCTGTATCATCTGATTTTACAGATTCACCAAATCCTGGTTCTATTGTTTGCAATCCAATATCTAATAAATCTTTATTCCTCATATTAAAACTTAATGGGTGTGGGTCCCAAGGATACTTAGGAAAATCAGAATATGAAATTTGTGAATAAATTAATTTACTATTTAAAAGAACCATATTATTTGTATAACGAATAGGACTTATTGGATAATACATTGCTTCTGATATTTTCACATTATACTCAGAAAAATCATAATGATTAATTATTTCATAAGGTGTATTCAGATTATTATAATTTGCTAAACTAATTTCATGAGTAATACTTTTATTTATTTCATTCATTAATCTACCTGACCATGCCAGATTTTCTTCGCCCGCATAATATCTCTTAACTTTTGAGTGTAGTTGATTTAAATAACTTTCTGTAACCATACCTCCACCACTACGTAAATATGCCCACTCAGATTTTTGTTGTGGCCTTTTAACAAGGTTAGTTTTGTGTCTTGCACCCCATGGTCTACCATTTAAAACATTTGATATACCTTTAAAAAAACTTTTTGCAACATCTGTAGCAACATCTGTAGCAACATCTGTAGCTTCATCTATACACATCCCATTCGGATCCACCAGCACCACCGGATTATCTGCACTATAGCAATATGGCGATAGCGATGGATACTTATCGTTCATCGGATCTACTGACAGCCACCCACTCAGCACGCTATCATAATAGCGTGCTCCGAAATACGTGTAGTTGGTCTCATTGTCTAGCTCTTTGGCGGTGATCATGAAAATATTTTTGTTAGGTAAAATTAATGAATTTTTTACTTTTTTTTCATTTATACCAATTATCTGTATTTTTAACTTTAGTCCAAGTAGATTCCCTATTTCTCTTTTGTAGCTCATCTTCATTGGCAAACCTGACTAATGCTAGCGTTTCAACGTCTTTCAGATAAATAAACACATTTCCCGCTGTATCTACATCCATGCGTGGTATTTTGTACTTCATAAATGTTTGTGCCAATTGTTGGAGTTTTAAAGTATCAGCTTCAACATAGTGTTCTGTCATCCATTTTGCTTTTATTACTTGGCAGTTTTTTTTGTCCAATATTACAACATAATAGCCTACTTTTGAATTATCATTAACCAAATGTGGTGCATTTACAAAAATAATAGGGTTCTTTTCTCTATCTCCACCCCTAATAAAAACACTAACACCATTGAATTGTGAAAAATCTTCAAATTCATATTGGGCAAGGAATGCCTTTTCTTTGTTTTGCCCACAACAATTAACCAATAACAACATAATACAACTGATAATTATTGAATTTCTTAATAGCTTCATTGTATTACTTGTTTTTATAGTTTTATTAATGGACTAACAATAACCCTGTAATACATACCTTTATAGTTGTTCCTGTTGGCGTGGCGTATTGGATATTGGTCGTCTAGTTCCTTAGCAGTTATCATAAAAATATTTTTCTATGTAAAATTAATGAATATTTTTGAATGAATTTACATATTTTAAAATTTTATAAAATTAAGTATTTTCATTTTATGAAATCAAAAAAAACCTTTTATCTTTGCTAAAAAATAAATTATGAAATCCAAATCAATAATTTTTTGTTTATTTTTTCTAATCTCATTAATAAATTTGTGGGCACAAAATACAATAACAGATGCAGAATTAGCAAAAATCAAAGAAAATGCTTATAAAGAATTTCATCCTGGCATTCAATCAGCAATAGTAGAAAATTCTATTAAAAAATTATCTTTAAATCCACAATTGCGTAGTCAGCCAGACCCATATTTCAAATATCAAATACAAACAGGAAAGCCAACAGATCAAAAACGTTCGGGTAGATGCTGGATGTTTGCAAGTATGAATACTATTCGACCTTTTGTCATCCAAAAATATAATTTATCGAATTTCGAATTTTCTTATGCTTATTTGTTTTTTTATGATCAATTAGAAAAAGCTAATTTATTTCTACAAGGAATAATCTCTACTATAGATAAACCTATGGACGATAGACAAGTAGAATGGTGGTTCAAAAATCCTATCGGTGATGGTGGTGTATGGTCTAGTTTTGTAAATTTAGTAAATAAATATGGTCTGGTACCTGCAGAGATAATGCCAGAAACCTACCATAGTAATAATACTAGTGAGATAGCCTCAATATTATCTACTAAACTTCGTGAGCACGGTATTATGATGAGAGAAGCATACAACAATAATAAAAAAGTAGATTTACTAAAAATGAAATTAGATGCTTTAAGTGAAATATATCGCATATTAGTATATGCTTTTGGTGAGCCTCCTGCGACATTTTCTTATAGATTTGTTAACAAAAATAATATACCTACAGAGGTGAAAACTTACACACCTATGAGCTTCTATAAAGAAATAATAGAAATAAATTTCAATGATTTCGTGATGCTGATGAATGACCCTACTAGACCATATTATAAGGTTTATGAGATAGAATATGATAGGAATATGGTAGAAGGTATAAACTGGAAATATCTGAATCTGCCAATGAATGAAATAAAAGCTTTAGCTTTAAAATCTCTCAAAGATTCTATGCCAATGTATTTCTCATGTGATGTAGGTAAACAATTAAATAATGATATAGGTCTATTAGATGTAAATAATTATATGTATGACACTTTATTTAATATGCCTTTCAGAATGGATAAAAAACAAAGAATATTAACCTTTGCTAGTGGCTCTTCTCATGGTATGAACATAATAGGTGTAGATACTGATGCTAATGATGTACCTATTCGCTGGTTAATAGAAAATAGCTGGGGTAACGCTGGATATAATGGTAAATTAATAATGACTGACAAATGGATGGATGAATATCTTTTTAGATTAGTTGTCAATAAAAAATATTTCTCTGCTGAAACTCTAAAATTATTAGAACAAAAACCAATACTTTTACCTAGTTGGGATCCTATGTACAAAATGGATGAATAGTTTAATATATTTTAAAACATTTTGAATAAACTCTTAAACTCATCACCTTCCCCCCGTCACCTTTTCTCCTCTTCATCCAGTCATCCAGTCTCCTCGTCTTCCAGTCTCCCCAGTCATCCAGTCTCCTAGTCTCCCAGTCTTCTAGTCTCCTCGTCTTCCAGTCTCCCCCTCTTCAAGTCTCCAAATCTTCCAGTCTTCAAGTCTCCCAGTCATCTTTTCTCCCCAGTCTCCTCGTCTTCCAGTCTCCCCCTCTCCTTAATTCAACCCAATCAATAAAAAACAACAGTCTTTAAAAATATTCTTTTAACCTTTCGAATAGTGATTTACCAGATGATTGCCTTTGCACATTAAAGTCTTTCATTTTTTTCATTTCTTCAAGCAAAGTTTTTTCTTCTTTTGTAATTTTGTCAGGAACATGGATATTTATACTCACAATGAAATCTCCTCTTTGAGATGAATTAATATCTGGCAAACCTTTATTTCTCAATCTAAACAATTTACCCGGTTGAGTGCCAGGAGGTATTTTAATAGTAGCTTTACCATTTAAAACAGGTATTTCTATTTCTGTGCCTAAGACTGCATCTGGATAGGAAATATAATGTTCATAAAAAATATTTAAACCATCTCTTTTAAACAATGGATGTTCTTCTTCCTCTATTAAAACTATTAAATCACCTGGAACGCCATATAATATTTGATTACCTTGACCTTTGAGTGTTATTTGCATATCTTGCAGAGCACCAGGAGGTATTTTAATAGTAACTACTTCTTTAGAATCTTCTTGGCCAGTGCCACCGCAATGTTCACATTTTTCTTTTACAATTTTTCCTTTACCATTACAATTAGGACAAACATTAGTAGATTGCACACGTCCGAAAAGTGTATTAGTAACTTGAGTAACCCTACCAGTGCCATGGCAAGTAGGACAAGTAATTATGCTCGCTTCAGATTTAGCTCCTATACCTTCACAAACATGACAAACCACTTTTTTATTTAAAGTAACTTTTTTTTCTACACCTGTAGATATTTCTTCTAATGTCAACTTTATACGAATACGAAGATTGGTGCCTTTTTGAGTATATGTTTGATAATAATTTCCCTCTCCAGCTCTTCTTCTAAAACCAAAAAAGTCGTCAAAGATATCATTTAAATTAGAGAAAATATCATCATCATTGCTGAAAAAATCATCGCTCATGCCTGCTTCGCCATACCTATCATATCGCTGTCTTTTGTCTGAATCACCCAATACTGCATATGCTTCCGCAATTTCTTTAAACTTTTCTTCAGATTCTTTATCTTCTGGATTTCTATCTGGGTGATATTGCATTGCTAGCTTGCGATAAGCTTTTTTTATCTCATCATCACTAGCATTTTTAGCTACACCTAAAATTTCGTAATAATCTTTCTTTGCCACAATCCTAATTTTATTGATAAACTACAACTTTTGCATAACGTAAAACCACTGGACGGTCCTGTAGATTTAATTTATATCCTTTCATCAAAACATCAGCAACAATATTTTTCTTTTCTTCAGGTCCCTCGATGGTACTAATAGCCTCGTGTAATTCTATATCAAATGGTTCATTTATGGGATTAATCTCTTCTACACCATATTTCTTTAATATATTTAAAAATTTTTGATAAATCAATTTATATGCCTGCGAAATCGCATCCAAAGTTTGATTTTTTTCTATAGCTTCTAAACCTCTTTCTATATCATCGATAATAGGTAGCAGATCAATGATTAATTGCATATTAGCTGTGTCTATCAGGTTTAGTTTTTCTTTATTAGTTCTTTTTTTATAATTATCAAACTCAGCACATAATCTCAAATATTTATCATTAAGCTGATCATTTTGATTTTTTAATTCGTCTAAATGTTTTTGGATTTCATCTTTAATATTTTCTTCTTGAACATCCATATTGATTTCTTCTTGATTTTCGAGGTTCATTTCTTCATTATTCAAAACATCTTTTTCTTTCATATAAATATTTTTTTTAGGTTATTGGCAAAATTCTTGCCTTAATTAAAATTTAGACAATTTGTCAGGGACGTGGATATTTGATTCATTTAATATTTGTTTAAGTTCATTTATGACTTCTGGCAAAATAGGGATACCATTTTTTTTATGAAAACTAGTCTTTTCGACTTCAGGATCATTAGGTATAAGGACAGGCTGGTTTGGGTCAATAGGAGTAGCTGCTCTCATAGTTTTAATCCATAAATCCATATATTCTTTTACCTCATTTGCAGGTCTGAAAGCATCCAATTTGATAGCAGCAAAAAAATGTCCTAATCCTTTACCTGGATAGTAATCTTTTTCTGGAAGATAACTAACCTGTGGAGGTACAAAATTACCAAAATTAGCTCCTGATAATACAGCTGTAAGTATATCCACTATTGCAGTTAAACAATAACCTTTATAGCCAGCATGCTCATAATCTCCGCCTAAAGGTAAAATCATACCTTTTTTTCTCAAAATAGATGGATCAGTAGTAGGCATACCATCAGCATTTTGTAGCATACCTTCGGGGACAGTTTTGCCCTGTTTTTCTAATAATTCTACTTTACCACGAGCGATAGGTACAGTGGCAAAATCTGCTAAAAATATTGGTTCATTTTGTGTAGGCATAGCAAAAGCAATTGGATTAGTACCTAACATTGCTTGTTTAGCGAAAGTAGGGGCTACTGTTGGGTTAGCATTAGTCATAGCTATACCTATCATATCGTGCTTTACAGCTTTGATAGCATAATATCCTGCTATACCGAAATGATTAGAATTATTAACAACTACAACGCTACAACCGGCATTTTGAGCTTTAGATATAGCTAAATTCATAGCAAAATCACCACTAATCATTCCTAAACCGTTATCACCATCTACTAAAGCTGTAGCTAGACTTTCTCTAATAATTTTGGGTTTAGCATTAATATTTAGCCTATTTTTTTGCCATAATCCTAAATAATCTTTTACTCTCACTAAACCATGTGATGGGATACCACGCAATTCAGCTTCTACTAGCACATCAGCTACTAATTCTGCATCATTTTTATCCATTCCAATAGTTGTGAAAATATCAGTTATGGCAATTTTTAAATCATTATAATTAATAATAAATTTATCAGAGTTCATATTTTTTAGAAAAAATTATTAAATTATTTAGCAAAAGAAACAGCTCTTGTTTCTCGAATAACTGTAACTTTAATTTGTCCTGGGTATGTCAATGAATTTTCTATTTTTTTGCTAAGGTCCATAGATAATTGAAAAGCTTCTGCATCAGAAATTTGATCAGCAGAGACTATAACGCGTATTTCTCTACCAGCTTGAATAGCAAAAGATTTTTGTACTCCATTATAATTTTGAGCAATATTTTCTAACTCTTTAATACGAGTAATATAAGCATCTATAACATCTCTACGTGCACCTGGTCTAGCACCGCTAATAGCATCGCATACTTGTACTATAGGAGCTAATAAAGTAGTAGCTTCTACTTCATCATGGTGAGCGCCAATAGCATTAATGATTTCAGGATGTTCTTTATATTTTTCTGCTAATTTCATACCTAAAATAGCATGAGGTAATTCTGGCTCATTATCGGGAACTTTGCCTATATCGTGCAATAAGCCAGCTCTTTTAGCTAATTTAGGATTAAGCCCAAGCTCAGCTGCCATAGTAGCACACATTAGTGCTACTTCTTTGCTATGTGCTAGGAGATTTTGTCCAAAAGAGGTACGATATTTCATTTTACCAACTAAACGAATCAAATCTGGATGCATATTAGTGATGCCAAGATCTATGAGTGTATCTTTGCCTACTTTCATAATTTCTTGCTCGATTTGTTTTTTCACTTTAGCGACTACTTCTTCTATACGAGCTGGTTGTATGCGACCATCAGCCACTAGTGTTTCTAAAGATAATCTAGCTATTTCTCGCCTTACTGGATCAAATGAAGACAAAACAATTAAGTCTGGTGTGTCATCAATGATAATTTCTACGCCAGTAGCAGCTTCTAAAGTTTTGATATTTCTACCATCTCTTCCGATGATTCTTCCTTTCATATCATCACCAGCAATAGGGAAAGTGCTTACAGCAGCTTCTGATGAATACTCTGTAGCTGTACGTTGAATAGTCTCAATAATTATTTTTCTAGATTCCTCTTCAGCTTGCATACGAGCTTCATCTACGAGATTTTTTACATAATTGCTCACTTGTATTCTAGCATCATCTTTCATTGACTCTATGAGTTCTGTACGAGCTTGCTCAGCAGTTAATCCAGCAATTCTTTCTAATTGTTTTTGATACTCTTTGAGTATTTCATCAGTTTTAATACTTTTTTCATTAAGAGCAGACTGATCTTTGATTAATTGTTCTTTTTGTTGATTATACTCTTTAATTTTCTTTTGCAATTCATCATTTTTTTGCTTAATCATGAGATCTTGCTGCAAAAGTTTATTTTCTAAAGCATCAAGTTTTTTTGTTTTTTGTTGTATTTCCTCTTCAGCTCTTGTTTTATATTGAAGAGATTTTTCTTTAGCCTCGAGTATTTTTTCTTGTTTCAATACCTCAGCTTGTTTTTGAGCATCTTGTAATATATTATCACGTTTTTTTAAAGCATTTCGCTTAATTATGAAATACCAAGCTGCTATGCCAATAGCTATTACAGCTATTTCTATCACCAATATCACTACATTTGTCATAGTTTTATATTTTTTAGTTAGTTAATTTATTTTTTTAATTTATTTCAAAATTTAAATTAAAAAAAAATTAGTTTTTAGAATGCTATGACAATATTTGGAGGAGAGCAAAGTGTAAAATTATTAAAATCACACTTCAGTATCAAATAAAGATAATATTTGCTCTAATCTACCACCTAACTCCTCTTCTACAAAAAGATGTTCTTGTTGCAATTTAGATAAATTAATAGCCTGCTCTATCAGAAGCATTGATAAAAGAGTTTGTAGGCTTTGTCCAGTATATTTGCGTGAGTATATTATTAATTGCTCATCTAGAGCTTTTACAATTTTTCTAATATTAGCTTCATCACTTACATTTACTTTTAGAGGTATGGCTATGCCACCTAAACTGACATTAATATTAATAGTTTCCTCCATTTCACCTTACTCTTTTAACATTGCTATACATTTATCAATACGATTTATCATCTTTTTGATATGACGAGTTGCTTGGTCAGTAGCGCCTTTTTCTTCAATTATTTTTGATACTTTTATATTTATTATTTCTTTATCTTTATTCATTAATTCATTCTTTAATTCTATAATTTCTCTACCAAGCGACTCATTTTCTTTTTTAAAATTTGTCACAGCATCTTTTAACTCACGATTTTGTTGCATTAACTCCCTGATTTTTATTTCTATTTCAGAGATTAATACATCAAAATCCATTTTTTATACAAAATTAATAATTTTTTTTGAATTGATATTATTTTTTACAAATAAGGTAATTATCAATTATAATTGGTTTTAAAACACAAAAAAATGAAATAATTTTTTCAAATGTAACTTTCTGAAACAAAATTCGTTATATGTTTAAACTATTTTTAATATGAAAATAAAATTTTTGATTTTAGTAAGTTTTTTAATCATTTCCACAACTAATGCACAAAATTATCTACAAACTCTAAAAGACTTTGATAATTTGACATTAGATGGTGGTAATTATATTTTAAAAAAAGGTAATGGACAAATCAGTTATACACCTAATGACAATTATATAATTTCATATAATTATGATTCTATTACAAAAACATTAAATATCAAAGTAAGAGCTAAAGAAAAGCTTAAATTTAAAAAAGATTCTGCACCATTAATAGAACTAACTACACCATCAATAAAAAAAATTAAAATCAGCTCTGCAGCAGAATTAGATATATTAGATACTTTGTATAGTACTAATTTTAACCTTGAAACCGAAGAAGCTTCTTTTTGCAAACTTGCGATCATTAGCGATACTCTTAAAATGGTGGCAGATGAGGCTAGCAGTATAAAAGCGTATAATCAGGCTAAAAATTTATTTTTATCTGCAAAAGAAGCTAGTAAAATAGAAATACAAGGAAAATGGGAAAATGTAAATATAAGAGTTCAAGAAGCCAGTAAAATAGACATCGAAGGTCAATGTAATATATTAAAAATAAATGCTGAGGAAGCTAGCACTGTGAATGCTTCTAAGTTAGCAGCTAAAATAGGAGATGTAGTGGCCGAGGAAGCTAGCTCTATAATAATTAACGTTAGCGACACTCTGCACAAAGTAGTCAGAGAGGCCTCTTCAGTAATAAATTCATCAAATCCTAAAGAAATCATTGGTGCAAATAACATAAAAAATTACAATAAATTGGCAGAAATATTTTCCTTTTTATTTTTTATGCCGCTTTTATGGATTTTTGCTATTTTTTTAATTCCAATTATAATATTGGGATTTTTCTTGTAGCAATCTATTAATAAAATTTAAAGTTTATCAAATAATAAAAGATAACACAATGATCTGGGAATATACGAATAGTAATGCGAGTGGGAGTGTGAGATATTTTATTAGGTAAAATTAATTAATTTCATTCTTGTTCTCTTTATACTTTTCTTTTAGATATTTACTAAAATATACAATAAATAATATTAATGAAATATAAAAAATAAAAGCACTTCTAAAACGTTTAGACATTATTAAATATGGTGGATTATTTGGATTTTCTATCCATTTCAAATTATAATCATGTTTTATTTTTTCTATATTACAATTAGTTAGTGGAATTAACGTTATAGATCTTATCAGAGTATCATTTTGAATAAAACAATATAAATTTTTAGATGAATCCGCAATAATTGCTACTATTAATGTATCATTAAAACCATAGGAAATTACTGAATCTATAATTATTCCAGGATATTCGCTATATCCAACATAATTACCTATATGTACAAAATCATATTTATCTATTATCTTAAAACCTGGACTGCCAGATCTTGTATTCCAATACTCTGGTTTCATCTCAAATGGTAATTTATTATAAATTGGTAAATTATTTTTCCCATAATAATATAAATCACTATCAGCTATAATATAAAGTGATGCTGATGCAATAATTAAAGTCCCGAAAACAATTGTCAATAATAATTTTTTACGTATCATATTTTTAAAAATTTCCTGGATTTTCAAATATATATTGTTTTACTGTCGAGATAAGAGGATATGGGGTACCACCTAAGCCATTTTGTTTCCCATATTTTTTTATATAATCAGGATCCCAAAAACCATCATTAGTATATATGGTATAAGTTGCTATACAATTCTTATTATCTTCTGAAGTCGTAATATCATAATTTACTCTTGTATTGCCAATAAAAAAAGCATGCTTTTCATTTTCCATATTTATTCCAAAATTACCATGAGTACTAGTGTTCCCAAATATAATTTTATTATGGTATTCTTTAAATTCTTTATTATTTAATAATTCATTTGTAATTTTTTCACCAATTTTTACTGGTTCTCCATTTCCATTATAATAATGCTTAATAGCTTCAACATTATTAGTTATAACCTTTTGTGGTGGATCATCATATTTATTTAGTTCTTTGCCATTTGGATCCACCAGCACCACCGGATTATCTGCACTATAGCAATATGGCGATAGCGATGGATACTTATCGCTCATCGGATCCACTGACATCCACCCACTCAGCTCGCTATCATAGTATCTCGCTCCGAAATATGTGTAGCTGGTTTCGTTGTCTAGCTCTTTAGCGGTGATCATAAAAATATTTTTACTATGTAAATTTAATGAATATTTTTGAATAAATTTACTCTTTTTTCGGATCATTAATAATGATTTTTTTATGATTAGTTGATTTAGTGTTTATTCATAGGATTTAGTAACAGATTTAGCATTCACACTCACCTATAAATTTTTGTTTTATCCATCCTTTTACTGTTTCTATTGTAATAGAACCTTTAATTATTGACATTTTATCTTTATTTGTTGTGTTTTTTATTATTTCAACTTTCATCTTATAATCATTATGAATATAATAATAAATATTTCGATCTTCATCATATTTTTGTAATTCAAATCGAATCAAATTCCCTTCTATTTTTACAAATGCTAATACTGCAAAATCACTAACAAATATATAAATTCCTTTTTTTAAATCACCCTGAGATTTAGAAAAATAACAACTACATCCGTCAATTTCATCTGGAAAACCCGAAAAAGATTCTAAATTAATTTTATTTGTGCTATCATTCTTTTGTCCTTTAATAAGTACTTCTTGTGCTTGTATTTGAATATTATATAAAACGCTTAAAACAACAACTATTACTCTAACTATATTTGTTTTCATTATATAAATTTTTGGTTAAATTTAACGTCTATTTTTGTATAATACTTGGTCCATAGTTTTACAACCAACCAGGAACTCCTCCAATAGCTTGTTTGAAAGCATAGCGATGGATACTTATCGCTCAACGGATCTACACTCAGCCACCCACTCAGCTCACTATCATAATATCTCGCACCGAAATATGTGTAGCTGGTTTCGTTGTCTAACTCTTTTGCGGTGAATTTGTAGCGGGTATCAAACATTGATATTCATTGAATTTTATTTACAAAATAATTAAAACTTTTTTATTTATCCAATTCCATTTACACTATAATTAAAACATTTTCTCTTCTTCATATTTACACTTATATGCCAAAAATAACTACCTCCATCTAACATTAATATTGGGCCGCATTTCCAATCTTTAGTAATATAATCTTTCCATATAAAATGTACTTCCAATATTTTTTGACCTTTTTTATTTATTACTCCTGAATACTGACGTATATATTTATCGAAATTTTGGTATATAATTGGATAACCATTTCCTTGATTAACTAATGGTTTTTTTGATTTTTTTATAACATATTCTTTAATTAATTTTTCTGCTATAGTTACATCATTTAGTGTTGGTTTCCACTTATAATCATATATATCAAAATCCATATTATTACCAAACTTGTCTACTACCTGAAATTTGAAGCATTTTGGCCCCAAGATTACACCTTCATAATCATCAGTTTTCACATATATAGCATCTTCACAGATACTATCATGATTTTTATTTTGCGAAAGTAAATTGTAAGAAAAAGTAAATAAAACTATTACAAAAAATAATATATTTTTCATATTTCTAATGTTTGTATTTATCATATAAATAATTACAGTTTAAGTCAAGAAGATTGGGATATTCTGGTCCTCCATTATTTTTAATCACACCATAATGAGTTCTAAGTGGTAGCCCCATTTCTTTTCTTATCATATTTTCTGTACGTACAGCAGTCCATTCACTAACCTTCAATCCTTTATATTTCATTTTTTGATCTGCTAATAGTCCGACCATATTATCCCACGCATGTGCTAATTCATGTAATAAATTCATTTCAGGTCTTTTTACTAATTGTGAAATTACTTTCCCAGGAGTAATTTGTTCATATGTACTTTCATCATTTCCTGTTGTATTCCATAATATTTTACCCCCTCCTTCCCAAAATGACTCGTTTGGATTTTGAAAATTTACTTTATTAACATTAGTATTTTTATCTCTTTCATATCCTGATTTATTACTTTCTAAAATGCTATAATTATATTTAGATTCACTTAATTCTCCTACCATTCTATTTGCTGTCTTTGATTTACCTATACTTTCATTTAAAGTATTAGTAACTTTAGCAATAAATTCATCGCTGCCTTTATATTCTTGTCCTGGTGTATAAAGGAATTTTTCACCATTATTGCCATTTATCCATAAACTATCACCATTTGGATCAATAAACTTTACTGGATTATTTGCAGCATAAGTATACGGTGAAATACTTGGATACTTATCGCTCATCGGATCCACTGACAGCCACCCACTCAGCTTGCTATCATAGTACCTCGCTCCGAAATATGTGTAGCTGGTCTCGTTGTCTAGAATCTTGACAATGTGCATAAAAATATTTTTACTATGTAAAATTAATGAATATTTATCTAACCAAATTAAAATATTTTTAGCATAAATAACGTATATCAACTAATAATTTGTCATCTTTACGCCATCTGAGCCATCCTGACACAACTTTACCACTTGGACAACCTTCACAGTTTATATCACATGATACATATACCCAATCACCTTCTAATTTTTCATAAATAAAAGCTGAATGACTATAATCCATTTCGATTTTTGGACTGTTATCATCTGGATTTAATCTTAATGGATTATCAGTTGATGTTAAAAATGAACATTTTTGCAAATGAGTTTCCCATGTTTCATATATAGTAATCTCCGGTAAGTATGTTATAAATGCCCATTGTCCATTGTATAATACTTTATATCTATTATCTACTTTATTAAAACCCTCAAAAATTATTAAATGATATTCAGGGTCGTAGCACCAAATGTCTATTTTTTGATCTTTTTTAAAACTAGCAAACTCACTTTGTGTTTCATCTTTACAAATAAAATCAATAGTGTCATTATTTCTAATTAAATAAACAGTATCATTGGGATATTTGGTTTCTAAAAAATATGTATTAATTATAACTAATCCAGGTGTATTAAGTTTTTTAATATTAGAAATGTTTTTCTCTATAAATTTTTGAGTCTTATTTTGAATATTAGTTTCAAATTTATAATTTTTTTTATTATTAAAATTACATGAAAAACATAATAAAAAACTAAATAAAATTAAAAGTTTTTTTATTATTTTATCATTTATACTAGCCATATTGAATTATTTTAAAAATTATTTAAAAATCACCATACGAAAAATATATAGCTTCTAAAAATCCTTTGTTATCAAAATAGAATGATGTTAGTCCTTTACATTCCCCTGCATTCATAAAATCTATTTCATAATATCTTACACCACGTGGAATTTTGAATGGCATAAATCCATAATTCAACTTATAAATTCTATCGTCAGGTATATTAAATATTTTAATAAAATCTTCCATTTTTAAATTTCTATTAAAATTAATTTTTGGATGATATATATTAATATGATTTTTTTTGTCGAAATGAATACTCTCTATTTGTACACTATCGTTATAAACATAGTATGATATTCTCGGATTATAGTAAAACAAAATATCAAGTTCATAAAATTTATCCATTTTTTCAAAACAAAATTTTTTTTATACCGATTGCAAAAGAATTAGGATGTCCTTTATATTCTATTAATTTATCTAACGAATTATATAGAATAATACTATTAGATTCTAAAACATTGACATTAAAAGAATCCATCTCTAATTGATTTTGAGAAATTAAACAATTTATTAAAGTAAAATTTATTAAAAATATAATTAACAACGATTTATTATTGTATATTGTCATAACTTTAATATTTTCGTTAAGTAAAATTAATGAATATTTTTTTATATAATTTTGTTTAATAATTATTTAACACTATTATGTTTATTATTATCAATTTTTCGTACCATTACTTTTAATCTAACTAAAAAGAATTGAAATATAAAATAAATAAATTATGAGCAAATTATTCAACCCATTTAAACTAAAAAATCTAGAATTAAAAAATAGAATAGCGATGTCACCAATGTGCATGTATAGTGCTACTGATGATGGCAAAATCACTGATTGGCATCAAATACATTATGCAACTCGGGCTATTGGTGGTGTAGGACTTATCATACAAGAAGCTACTGCAATAGAGAGACGTGGCCGTATTACTGCTAATGATTTAGGCATTTGGGATGATAGTTTTGTCAATGATCTTTCAAAATTTGTCGAAATTATCCACTCTCTTGATTGCAAAATAGCTGTTCAGCTAGCACATGCTGGTAGAAAATGCGAAGTTGTTAACGAAAGGATCATAGCTCCTAGCTCTATTAAATGGAATGAAAAGTATCCTATCCCCACAGAAATGACTAAAAAAGATATTAATGAAGTCATAACTGCTTTCACACAGGCAGCTAATAGAGCGGTACTAGCAGGTTATGATGCAATAGAAATACACGCAGCTCATGGATATTTGATACATGAATTTCTATCTCCTTTATCAAATCATAGACTAGATGAATATGGAGGTAATACGATTAATAGAACTAGATTATTGAAAGAAATTTTAATAGAAATCAAAAAAATCATTCCCAGTAATATGCCAATTTTTATTAGAGTTTCTGCTAGTGATTACCTAGAAGGCGGACTAAATATTGATGAAACTATAGCAATAATAGATATTATAAAAGATTTAGTCGATATAGTCGACTGTAGCTCTGGTGGATTATTATCACCTAGAATAGATCTATACCCTGGATATCAAATAGGCTTTGCAGAAACAATTAAAAAGTGGTTTAATATTTCTACAGCAGCAGTAGGATTGATAACTACACCAGAGATGGCCGAAGAAATTATTGGTAATCAAAGAGCTGATTTAGTTTTGCTGGGACGAGCATTGTTAAGACAACCATATTGGCCTATGTACGCTACACATATTCTAAAAGCCGATTTCACTTATCCTACTCAATACATCAGAGGTAAATATTAAATCATTTACTCAATTCATCAATTAAATTTTTAAATTTATCTATTTGATCTTTTTCAGTCCATTGCTTTTCAATAATATATGTACGATACAATTTAGAATCATACTGATCTGTAGTTATCATTGTTATAGCTTCATCAATATTATTAAATAAAAATTGTTTATCAAATGAAAATTCAGCACCATAAAAATTATTTACTACTGGCTTAATGCCTTTAGCCATTGCTTCTATAATATTGAATGGATGACCTTCACATACACTTGTAGATAATAAATAATTTTTATCATTTAACCACTCATTTATATCATTAACCCAATCATAAAAAACTACATTCTTATCTAAATTCATATTTTTGATAGATTGCTTAATATATTTTTCATAAACAAGATCAGTGAAATTTCCTGCTACATGAAGCATATACTTATCACTTATTTCCAACAATTTTCTGAGTACTTCTAAAGCAAAATGTAAGTTTTTCATAGGAATAATATGAGATACCCACGCTATATTGTACCCGTGCGAATGTTCATGAAAGCTCAATCTACTTATATCTATACCATTAGCAATTAATTTTATTTTACTTTCATCAATATTCAAACTTCTTTCATTAAGAATATCTCTGATATAATTGTTTACAATTATTAATTTATCTACTCTATCCCACTCTATTAATAAAGGATAAAAATCAAAAGCCTCATAACGATGAAGACGAATAAAAAGTTTTTTAGAGTTTGGTTTCAAATAGCTAGCAGAGATAGCATTTTCATTAGACCATTCTACCCAAATTATATCAGTCCATTTCAAAGCTTTTTTTAATTTTTTATTAGTAATTTTTTGAATTAATTTATAATATTTTTTATTAATTATTTGGTTTTTTAGAGCTTTAAATAACATCTTTTGAAAGCGAACATACTTGCGAGGTATTACATATTTTTTTACCCAATAATCACTATTTATACCTTTTATAATAGGATCTAAAAAATCATCTTCATCTTCATTGACCACTACAGCAAGTTTAATTTGATTTTTTGCAAGAATAATCCTTTCTTCTACCTTTTGTATCTTTTGAAAAATATGTTGTTTATAGTTATCATTTTTAGCTTTTCTATTAATAGTAGAATAAACTTTTTTTACTTTTTTATAATCTCCATTAAAAAAATATACATCTGCTAATATTTCTAATAATTCATCGTCAAAATTATTTTCTCTCAGATAATTAAAAATGATTTTTTGTGCAAAAGAATATCTATTTATTTCAATATATTTTTTAGCATAAGTGATAGCTTCATCCCTTGATAAAGATTGATTTTTTAATGCATCTTTTAATTCCATAATTTTAAAGAAAACTTTTTATAATATTTGAGTAAAATTAATAATTTTTTCAAAAAAATATTAAACTTATATCATAGAAGGATGAAGTTAAACAATTTTATATAAAGTAAGTTTTTGAGGGAAAAGACAAAATAAGAGCCATAATTTAACAAATGAGGAGGGTAAAGGGTTGGAAGAGGGGTGTGATATTTTATTAAATATATGTTAATAATTTTATATGCTATTATTTAAAATTATATTATCTTTGCAACAAATTTGATTTAATTATGAAAAATATCGTCTCAAATCTCCAAGAGCACCTATCACAGGGTAAACAACTCAACTTAGAATTTCTCAATAATCTCTACAATAAGATGAAACTACAAGGCAACGACGTAGTAGATTATCAACATCTAAAAGCTCAAAGCGTCTCTCCACAATGTCCTAACTGCAAAAGCATTCATATTAAGAAAAATGGGCACCAACAAGGTCAACAGATGTATAAATGTAAAAATTGTGGTAAAAATTTTCGTGAGACTACCGGTACCTTTGTCTATTACCTGCATAAAAAAGAATTAATGTTAGACTACATTCGCCTGATGCTTGAAGGAAACACTTTACGTCAATGCTCTAAAGAACTTCGTATCTCTTTACCTACAAGTTTCGAATGGAGACATCGCATTATCTCTGCTCTCAGAAGCTTCGAAAATAATGTAAACTTCTTTGGTATTATGGAAATAGACGAATTGCAATTGAAATATTCTGAGAAAGGACGCAGATATAAAACGTTAGAAGAATATCTATTAGCCAAAGAGCTAAAAACTCACAATGTAGCTGTGCTATCTATGATAGACAGAAGTGGTAATATGCTATGCAAATTGACAGGTTTAGATAATGTGAAACGAGATCAGATAGATAAGATATTATTAGCCAGGATATCTAAGAATGCCGTGATTTGCTCGCCAGATAATGAGGAATTCAAAAATTTGAAGACACAAAGCATAAAAGATAAAACTATAATTACTCATAGGACAAAGAAGTACGGACAGCACGGATTAGCAATAGTAAAAGACAAGGAAAATGATTTTGCAGGATGGATAAATTATAAATTTAGAGGAGTGGCTACGAAGTATCTACAGAGTTATATAATGTGGTATGTTGTGAAGCATAAATATTTATTGAGCAGAGTTATGGATGATATAGGTAGAATGCTGAATTTAGCAGCGTCAGACTGGGAAGCTTGGTATGTATATATGAGGTTAAAATTAAAGCATAGGGAAAAGCTAACATAAATGTTAGCTTTCACACCCCTACCTCCCTCATAATTCCCAATCTTAAATAGATCTTTTTTATTAAATATTAATATTCCTCTACAATGATATATATTAACTAATTTTACAAAATCAAGAAAAATTTGTAATTTTATAAAAGTTTTTTAGCACTTATGAATTATTTATTAGACAGACAAGATTTATATAATTTAGATAAAAACGAAATAATAGAATTATTGCAATTGCAAGGTGATGATTTCATAAAATTAATTAAAAAAGCTAATGAAATTCGCTTGAAATATAGAGGTGACAAAGTATATTTTAGAGGTTTAATAGAATATTCTAATATTTGCAGAAAAAATTGCTTTTATTGTGGCATTAGAAGTGGTAATAAAAATTTTATTCGTTATACAATAAAAGATGATGAATTTTATAACGCTGTAAAATTTGCTATCAGAGAGCGATATGGGAGCCTTGTAATACAAAGTGGCGAAAATACTAGTCCAGCTTTTATAGAAAAAATTACAGAATACATAAAAGAAATTAAAAGAATTAGTAATGATAAATTAGGTATTACACTATCATTAGGAGAGCAATCATTAGAAACATATCAAAAGTGGTATGATGCTGGTGTACATCGCTATTTATTAAGAATAGAAGAGTCACATCCAGAGTTATACAAAAAATTACATCCGCAGGATGGTAATCATGATTTTGAAATCAGGTATAATTGTTTAATAAATTTGAAAAATATTGGTTATCAATTGGGCACTGGTATTATGATAGGTCTACCGTTTCAAACTGTTGAGCATTTAGCTGATGATCTGATTTTTATGAGAGATCTAGACATAGATATGTGTGGTATGGGACCTTATATAGAACATCCTGATACTCCACTTTATCAATTCAAAGATGAGCTTTTACCTTTAAAGGAAAGGTTTAATTTGACTTTAAAAATGATTGCTATTCTCAGGTTAATGATGCCAGATATTAATATCGCTGCTACCACTGCTATGCAAGCAATAGATCCAATGGGTAGAGAAAAAGCTTTACAAGCTGGTGCTAATGTTTTGATGCCTAATATTACTCCTAAGCAATACAGAGAAGAATATCTGCTCTACAATAATAAACCTTGTATAGATGAAAATCCTGATGATTGTATAGCTTGTTTAGACTCAAGGGTACAAATGGCAGGTTACCGAATAGGCTATGATGAATGGGGTGATAGTACTCATTATTTTAATAGAAAAAAATAGTAATAAATTTTTTTAATCTAATTTTTCTTGGGTTTATATCCACTTTGTTGCAATAGGATACTAGAGTTTGTTATAGAAAAAATATTTTTAAAATTTTCATTAGGATGAGTCTGTGCATAGCTACGTATTATTTGCCATCCTATATATTGACCTATACGTGGAGCACTATTTTGTGAAAATGTACTAGTGAACGGTGCCTCACCAATATATTTATTTATTTCACGTACATCAGTAGTATAAAGTAATTTCTTATCTATAAAAAATCCCCAAACATTGCCTTCATTGGTGCTAGCCCACATATATTGCGGCGTAGTATAATATATTTTTGTACTATCTGGTATTTCTGGTAAAGCTATATCTGTAAAATATAATATTTTACCATGATAAAGCATTTTATCTAAAAGAGTGCTATTAGGAGGATTATATTTTTCTACATATGACCTACCTATTTCTTTCATACAATCTACGATGATGAAATCTTTTGTCATCCTATATGAAATATATTTAGGTATGCCAAACTGTTTATAAATGTTATAATTTTCACCTAAATACATGTCTAAAGCTATAATAAGGTTATTTTCTGCATACTTAACAGGAAATTCAAAATCGCCACCAGAGACATAAGTGTAAATATTAGGAATGACAAAACTACTATCAAAATATAATATCCTTTTGAAAGCTTCTTTCAGAGAATTTTCTAACCATGACAAATCATTATATTGTTTATCTACATCTTTTTTAAATTGTTTCACTACAGGATCTGTTAAGTATAATTTCATCTGATAAATATTCGCTGGATTATTCAAATCTTCTAATTTATAAAAAAAACTATATTTTTTATGTAATGTTGTCAATTTTTCTTTTAAACTATCAAGAGGTATAGCAAACAAATCCTGCTCATATCTATGTATTTTAATCGGTGGCACATAAATATCTGTCATTTTTTTTCTTTCTATTACGGGTAAAAATTCTTTCTCTTTATTTTTATTACTACATGAGCTACATGCATTCAATAAGAAAGCAAGCAAAAAAACTACTGGGAATATTTTATTCATAAGAAATTATTTTTATAATTTTGTTTTTGAAATTCAAAATTAATAAAACTTATGAAAAGGGTAGCAATTTTAATTATAGGACTTTTGTCAGTATTTTCATTAAAAATTTATGGACAAAATGATGAGTCATTAACAGAATTTAAATTTTTCAGAGCAGGTATGTATGGAACTAGTGGAATTACTTGGATGAAATCAGATATGAAAGAATGGACGAATGAAGGGACACGCTTCGGTTATGGTTATGGTTTCATGGCAGAGTTTGCTCTAGCACCTAATATTGTCATTGCATCGGGCTTTGATGTGATGTACGGTAGTGGTAAATTGAAATTCGCTGATACACTTGTCAGCTATGATGGTTCTATCGCTAAACAGTCTGATATTAACTCTTTATATAAAATTCAATATTTACAACTTCCTATAACTATCAAAATGCGTACTAATGAAATTAATTATTTCAGATATTATATGAGATTAGGTAGCTCATTAGGATTCAGAATAGGCACTAAATATACTGAAGAAATTAGTGCAAAAGATGGTTCATTTGTTTTTAGAACTTTTGATGATGAAAAAGCTATTGATCGTGTACCTCTTTTCAGAGCTTCATTTGATGTAGGTGGCGGTATAGAATATTCACTAGGTGGTACTACTGCACTATTAGCTGAAATATATTTTAATAATGGTCTCACTAATAGTTTAAAAGAATATAATAATGTTAAATATAATGCTAAAGTCAATTACTTAATGCTCAGGGTTGGCATTTTATTTTAAAATTTTTTTAAAAATAAAATTAATAATATATGAATAATAAAAATGAAGGCTTGATAGAGACTAATTTTAGCTTTCCTAACCAAATAAATTCACATAAAGGGAAAGTACGTGATATTTATGAATTTGATAATCTAATATTAATGATTGTAACAGATAGAATCTCTGCATTTGACGTTATATTACCACAACCGATTCCTTACAAAGGACAAGTATTAAATCAAATTGCTGATTATTTCTTAGATAGTACTAAAGACATTTTACCAAATTGGAAAATCATATGTCCACATCCTATGTGTATGCTTGGTCATAAAGCTATTCCTTTTAAAGTAGAAATGGTCATCAGAGGATATCTAAGTGGTCATGCTTGGAGAGAATATAAAGATGGAAAACGCACTCTATGTGGTCAGCCTTTACCAGATGGTTTAAAGGAAAATGATCCTTTTCCCCACCCTATCATTACTCCTACTACAAAAGCTATTGAAGGACATGATGAAGATATCACACCAGAAGAAATTATCAGTGCTGGTTTAGTATCTAAAGAAGATTATGAAAAACTCGAAAATTATACTTTGCAATTATTCGAAAGAGGTACACAAATAGCTAAACAAAAAGGACTTATTCTAGTAGATACAAAATATGAATTTGGTAAATTAAACGGTGATATTATTCTCATTGATGAAATACACACTCCTGACTCTTCCAGATATTTCTACGCTGAGGGTTATGAAGAAAGACAAAAGTTAGGACAACCACAAAAACAATTATCTAAAGAATTTGTTCGTGAATGGCTTATGGATCAAGGATTCTCTGGACAAGATAATCAAAAAGTTCCTATTATGCCACCAGAGATTATTCACGAAGTTTCTCATAGATATATAGAACTATACGAAATGCTGACAGGTAAAGTCTTTCAACCAATTAATTATAATAACTTGGAAGACGAAATGCAAAGAAATATTTTGAAATATTTATAAAATAAAGTTATTAAAAAAATTATTTTATAAAAATATGTTCGATTAATCACCTTTATTTACATATTAATTAATGTTATAATTATACAAATAACTCCATTAATAAAATAAAATATTGAAGACAAAATATAAAATATTTTTATAGACCCTAATCTATTCGTCTGCTTGCCTGCATATACACCAATAAATAAAAATAATAAGATAAAAATTATTGTATATAACATCGATCTATAGATATTAGCAAACATATAACTGACAGATAAAGCAGCTAAAAATGATTCGAAACTCAATGATAACGACATCGTAAGTACTGTCTTAAATTTATTCAAATCTACTATTAATTCACTTAATTTGCCTTTAGCTATACTGAAATACATCCTAACAGCTAAAAATAGAAATAGAATTATACTGATTATACCAGGATTGAAAGGTAGAGTAACTATAGTAGCCAATCCTAATTTGTAACCTAAAAAGTACATTAACATTGAGACAATAGCAAAAATTAAATTCACCATTACAATTTGTGCATTAGATTTGAAAATTAATGCATGCCTATACGAGGTAGCCATTAGAAAAAAACCAAGACTGATGCTTGCTAAGATAGGAATTATGTCCATATTTGTTATCTTTATTTACAAAAATACTAAAAATTTGGTTTTATTTATTGATATCTTTTTTTAAATTTTGCATAATATTTTTGTTATAATTGATAAATGAAAATACTTATTAGTCCATTAGATTGGGGACTGGGGCATGCTACTAGGCTCATACCTATTATTAAAAAATTATCAGATAATGGGAATGACATCATTATAGCTGGTGATGGTAAAAGCTTTGAATTAATTAAAAAATATTTTGATAATGTTCAATTCATCCCTTTTTATTCTATTCATTTTAAATATTCTAAAAATGGGCTCAATATTTTTAATTATTTTATCATTGCTTTTCAGATGATCTGGCAAACAATTTATGAACATTTAAAACTGAAAAAAATAATAAAATCATACAAAATAGATATTATCATTAGTGATAATCGCTATGGTCTATTTAATAAAAATGTTACTTCATATTTAATTACTCACCAGCTAAATATAATTTTACCCAAATATTTATCTTTCGCTAATCCATTAGTTAATAGTTATTTAAAGCATTACCTTAAAAAATATGATCGCATTTTGATACCAGATTACCAAGCTGAAAATGAAAGTCTAGCAGGCAAATTATCTCATCTAAATAATTATAATAAATTACCTATTTCATACATAGGACCTTTATCTAGATTCGAAAGGGTAAATATTTCAATAAATGAAAAAAAATATGATATACTTATATTAATTTCTGCTCCATTACCATATTGCAAATTAATTGTGAAAGAATTAAATTATTATGCTTCATTGAATACAGCAGCTTTTTTTGCTATAATATCTCCATATTCATTTATAAGTAAAAAAACTAATCTAACGATTATAAAATCTCCAAATGATATGCAATGGCTATCATTAGTCTCAAACGCTAAAAATATAATTTCTACAGCAGGCTATTCTACAATAATGGATTTATTTTTATTAAATAAAAATGCTATTTTAATACCAGTGAAAGGACAAACTGAGCAAGAATATTTAGCTAATTATTTGAATAATAAACACGGATTTAAAAAAGCAGACTCTTTCAATAATGCTATCGCACAAGTTTTGCAACAACAAAAATAAAAAATAGCTTAACATAGTTTAACCAATATCGAACCATTAAACTTTACACTCATCACCCATCACTTATCACTTATCACTCATCACTCATCACCCATCACTCATCACTTATCACTCATCACCTATCACTTATCACTCATCACTTATCACCCATCACTTATCACTTATCACTCATCACCTATCACTTATCACTCATCACTTATCACTCATCACCTATCACTTATCACTCATCACTTATCACTTATCACTTATCACTTATCACTCATCACTCATCACCCATCACCCTATCTCCTCATCTTCTAATCACCTCGCCACTTCATCAATTTCATTATAAAAAATACATCTTTTACTTACACATTAAATAATTAATAATCAAGTAATCGATTAATAATTTTTTTTGAAAAATTAATAAAAATGCTTAAATTTGTAAAACTTATTTTCATAAATTAATTATGGATCGTAGAGACTTTATTAAGCAAAGTTTGATAGCTGGAGTAGGCGGTTTTTTATTAACACAACTTCCATTTTTAAATAAATTAGAAGCTAAAAATACAATAAATAAAATCATGCAAAACGAAGAACAATTAGCCAAATATTGGGAAAATATTAATGATACCACAGTTAGGTGTTTACTATGTCCTAATTTTTGCGTAATACAGGACGGGCAAGTAGGCATATGTAAAGATCGCAAAAATATTGATGGTAAATTATACAGTTTGTCATATGGCAGAATAGTAGCACTTAATATAGATCCTATTGAAAAAAAACCTTTATATCATTTCCTACCTATGTCTACTGTATTATCTTTTGGCACCGCAGGTTGCAATTTTTCATGTAAAAATTGCCAAAATTGGGATATAGCTCAAGCATCTCCTTTGTCTGTAAAATCTTATAATTATTCACCAGAGCAACTAGTAAAAGCAGCTTTATCTCAAAATATATCATCTATAGCATTTACATACAATGAACCTACTGTTTTTTATGAATTTATGTACGAAACAGCGCTTTTAGCTAAAAATAATGGTCTCAAAACTGTTTTAGTCAGTAATGGATATATTAATCCACAACCATTAGCTGATTTAATTCCATATTTAGATGCTGCTAACATAGATTTGAAATCATTTGACGATAATATTTATCTAAGATTAAATGGTGGTAAACTACAGCCAGTTTTGAATACTTTAAAAACTCTAAAAGAAAATGGTGTTTGGTTAGAAATTACTAATCTGATAGTTCCCACCTACACAGATGATCTAAATATGATAGAGAATATGGTTAAATGGTTAATAGATAATGGTTTCGCAGATGTACCTTTGCATTTTTCAAGATTTTTCCCTGCATATAAATTATCTAATTTACCACCTACACCTGTAGAAACTATTATGACTGCTGTCAAAATAGCTCGTGATAATGGTATTAAATATGTTTACACTGGTAATGTTTTAGACGTAAATAATGATAGTACTTTTTGTCCTCAATGCAATTCTATTTTGATAAAACGCCAAGGTTATCATACATCTATCATAGGTTTAAATAGCGAAGAGAATTGCACGAAATGTGGTTATCATATCCCTGGTGTTTGGTCATAGACATTGTATTTTCTAAAATATAAACATTAGTATTTTTTCTATTAATTTATAATTTTAAGTTTAACTATTTTTGTACAAAAAAAGTTAAACTTAATTTTTAATGGAGAAATTTTTATTTTTTATTTTACTGATGATAAGCATGGTAGCAATGTCACAAAATACAGTTATAAATAAAAATTTTGATGACAATAATTTTTTACATAGTAATGATATTGATAGTACACTACATATGATCACTCCTTATTTTAGTGGATTAGCAAGTGAAAAAAATTATGAACTTTTGTTCGGAGCTAACTTTAAAAAGGAGTTTCAAAACAAAAATACTTTTTTCAAAATTTGGACAAAACCTGAGTTTTTATTTTTTTCTTTGTATGATTATTTGGACCAATATGATTCTATCTCTCGTTTCCCTGGTGGAGAAAAGATATATAATGGACATTATTCATGGAATGCCCCTATAGAGCTAACAATGAATGTTAAAAATCATTATTTCTTATCTGCAGGCTATAGTAAATTTCATTGGGGCGATGGTTATAGAGGATTGAATTTGTCATATGCCAGTGCTAATTATCCTTATTTACTTCAACAATTTAAAATCAAAGGATTAGAATTTTCCTGGGCTATCATGAAGTGGACAAACCCATTAAATGAAACAAAGTTTGCTAAATATTCTATATTCCATAGTTTTTCATTTAATATCGGGCAAAAATGGCGTTTTGCATTTTTCGAAAATCTCATTTATCCAGCTAGAGATAGTGCTCACAACAATTTCGAGTTTGTATATTTATTACCTCACGTTTTTTACAGATATGTAGATTACTCCCTTGGCTCACCTTATAATTTATTTTTTGGTGGCAATTTTAATTGGCATGCAGGTAAAAATTTTCAAATCTATGGACAAGCTATTTTAGACGATTTCATTTTTAATGAATTTCGAAAAGATATTAAGCATATATTACATCCTAATGATAGCACCATAGTTTATGGTAATTGGATGAATAAATATGCTGTACAAATAGGTTTCAAGTGGAGAACAAACAATAATAATTTCCACTCGAGATTAGAATTTAATGCTGCTCGTCCTTATACTTATAGTCACAAAAATCCTATACAAAATTTCTCGAATAATGGTCAGCCTGTAGCTCATCCTTTTGGAGCTAATTTTTATGAAGCTTTGTTCGAGGCTTCACTTATTAAAAAAAATTGGCAATTTTATTTCATAAGTTTTTATAAACACATTGGCTATGACTCTACTGGCACTCATTATGGCCAAAATATTTTCCAGCCTACCTTTGATGCTTATACAGGCAATAATATTCCAGTAAACCCATTCTATAATGTTATAGGACAGGGAAATCTAGATAAATTACTATCTATTCAGATTAATTTCATGTATAAAATCAAAATTAGTTATTTATATTACATTTATGCAGGTGTAGGATATGAATCTAGATACAACTTCAGTACAGACTTTTTTGATTTTATTCCTTTTTTTAAATTACAATTTAATACAAATAATTTGCATGCATGGCATAGCTATAATTGAGATGGGGAGATGGGGTGACTGGGTGATAGGGTGACTGGGGAGACTTGGAGAAAGGGTGACGAGGAGACATGGAAGCAGCATGATTCCTAAATATTTTATAACTTATTAGATTTAAAATTTAAAAATTGGAAAATAATAAATAATGATTAATGGGAAAATATATAATATTTCATTAAAAAATTTTTTTAATTAAAAAGTAATTACTAATTTTGGACCATCAAAACCCTAAAAACAAAAAGATATGAAAAAATTAGCAATTTTAGTTTTTGTAGCAATGATTGCTGTATCATTCAGCAGTTGCCAAAAAGAAGATACCCAAACAGCTATTATAAATAATGTTAAAGAAATTGGATTTAAGGGCGTTTTACAAAGTTGCCTTTACAGAATTGAAGGAAATTGTGTTTATGGCGTTTGTTGTACCCCTGGAGCTTTTGAACAATGTCCTTGCTGTTTTCCTTGTACTCCTATTATTATTGAAGGATCATATATTACTTTAGATTGTGCAAATATATTAGAAAAATTTGGTTTTACTGTGGATGAAATATCGATATGGCAAAATGATAAAAATGCTTTAGAATGCTCTGATACCTTCATTTTAAATCATTATAATTTTTATTTACTTTTATATGAACAAGGGCTATCAAAACATCCAGATGAAATGTTAAAAAATATGAAAAAATAAAATAATTATGAAAAAATATTATATTTTATTGATTAGTATGACATTGTGCCTTTGCTATTCCTGCCAAAATAATAAAGACATAGCAAAAATAAATTTCACAATTGATAGCTGCACTGTCAGTCATCCAGATATTAAGCAAATCACTAGTAAAATTAATATCGCAATGATAGATATTAAAAAGTGGAATGATACTACTTTTTTATTTTTGATACCAAGCAATATGAATAGCACTATATCACTATACACCTACTACTGGGATAATGGTTTTAATTTACTAAGCAAATATGAGCTCTCTGACAGCATAAGTAATTTTTTTCTCAAAAATCAATACAATAGCATTACATTTATAAATAAAGATTCATTAATTGCTGGCGGTAATAATAACTTTGCAATTATTGATTTGAAAAAAAATGAAATCTCACCATCCTATCGACCAAACGAAAATGAATATCTACAAGCGACACAGAATCCACTACAATGGAATAGTAAACATAAATTATTATTATCAGAATATCTGAATTACTCTAATCCAACATCAGAGCTTGGCATTGTGCAGACTGAAATAATCGCTTGCATAGATTTCTATAATAATAAACTCTATAAAATCCCAATAAAAATGATTAATGAAGAGCAAATAAAGCTTGATCCTAATTATGTATTTCATTTTTCTACTTTTGATGATAAAATTATTGGTAAACACAGCATAAAAAATGAGTTTATAGTTTATAATTTTAATGATAATTCAGTAAAAACTATAGAAAATGATGCATTAGCAAATTTCAATAAAAAATTCACAAATAAAGAGAAGGAACGATTAGAAAAATTACAAAAACAGCTCGGACTATATGATTTTCGTTTGAATGAATTTGCAAATAATTATATACAAAAAGCTATCGTGTGCGATCAAACTAATGGTAATATTATCGTAGCTTACTTAGATCCAGTGCCACAGGATGGTAAAGATGGTAAAAAACCTCCAATTTCGTATAGAGCTAAAACATTTTTAATTTTTGATAAAGATTTTAATCTGTTAGGAGAAATAAAAACAGATGTTGATAATTTCACACCATCAATGTTTTTTAGCATAGACAATAATATTTTCTTGGTAGAGATTTGTTTTAATAAATTAAATATTAAAAGAATTTCCTATGAATCCTAAAAGATTTCTTTTACTATTTTGTTTAATATTAATAATTTTTATAGTTAGTAGTTGCAAAGAAAAATATCCTGATGAAGAGCTCATAAATGAATATGTGGCTATAAATAAAGATAAATTTAATAATGAAAATACCTTTTACCTCATATCTATGCGAGAAACTCCATTTTCTTGTGCTAATAAACTGATACAGTTTGATCCAGATAAAGTAATAAAGCAAATATCTGACTCACTGAAAAATGAAAAAATATTTTTACTCACTGATGAATTTATATATTTCTACTTAGACACAGTACATGCAGGAAGTGTAAAAATAATCATAGATTCTAGCAAAGTCCTTGATAGATATGGCTTACCACATTCAGCACATTTATTTTATTTTAAAAATGGGAAAATTAAAAATTGGCAATTAATATTATATTAATGCTATGCCTCAACAATCATTGAAGCCTTTGTCCAATTTCAAACAATTCTTTTATTAAAAAGATTATATGTGAATATATAGAAATTTAATCTAAAAAATATTTTTATTTATTAGTATTTTTATTTCAAAAATTTTATTTAATTTAGTAAGATTAAAATTTTATAATATGAAAAAACAAAAACAATTATGAAAGAAACAAAAACAATTTTATTGTTAGCATTAATACTAAGTGTAAGTCTCTTAATGGGACAAAAACAGGTGAGTGGAGTGAAGCAATTAAATCCTATTAATTTTATGTCACCTAAAACACCAAATGATACTTTAATGCCTGCTAGTTTTTTGACAGGTACACCAACCTTATATTTGTACTCACAGGGCGGGTATATAACAGGTACAAATGGTTGTGGTGATCAAGCAAAAGCTCAACTATTCAATGTAACTAGTCCTTGCAATATTGAAGGTTGCCTTGTTTGGGTAGGTGCTAAAGAAATAGTAGGTACTGCTAATACTGTAAGATTTGTTGTTTATACTGCTGATGGACCAGGCATTGGCAATGCAGGCGTTGTTAATACAGCTCCTGGGTTTGAACAAGCTTCCATAGAAATAAGCATGAATGATCTGGATACTTCTTCATCAATTACTTCCACATTGGATGGAGCACATGTTTTTATGTTATCTTCACCATTGTATGTAACAACTGATTATTATGTTGGAATGGATTTTACCAATACTTATGATGATATTTTAGGTATTGTTTCTACTACTGATGGAGATGCAGGAGGTACTGAATTAGCATGGGAGAGAGGGTATAACAATAACTGGTTTTCAATACTTAGTTCATGGGACATTGACATCGATCTTGCATTTTTCCCTATTATTTATATGTGCGGAATTGGTATACAAACTGAGGATATAAATGGTGTCATCTTCAATGTTGTGCCTAATCCAGCTTATGGAATATCAAAGATAGAGTATGAACTAACTAATCCTAGCTCTAATGTAGAAATTAAAATTTTAGATGTTACTGGTAAAATAGTAAAATGTTTTAATGAAGGTGCTAAAGAACCTGGAAAATATAATGTAACTTTCAATGCTTCTGAGCTACAACCAGGTAATTATTTTTATACAATTTATGCTGGCAATGGCCGTCAATTTGCTAAAAAATTCCAGGTAGAATAAATCTTTAATAATTAATAGAAATAAAAAAACGGGATTTTATTTCCTGTTTTTTTACAGTTTTTTATTATTTATATTTTACCTTTTCTATTTCCCATTATTCATTTCCCAATGCGGATTTAACGACATATCTTTGCTATATCTCATAATAATCAAATATATTGATTTGTTTAGGATTTAATAATTTAAAATTTTATCTATTCATATTGTAACATTTTTATTGAAGTGGGCTAATAGTAATATGCTTATATATTTAAAAATTTTTTTTATCTCAAAACAATTACTTATTTCATACCATCGAAAATCCAAAAACAAAAATATATTAAAAATATGGATTAATACTATTGGCAAGAAATCATTTCTAATTTAGGTAGATATGATATAGGTTTTGGTAAAATAAAAACTATTTTCTATTTCCCACTTTTAATATTATTTTTAGCATATCTTTAAATTAAAAGAGGTAATTTTAAAATTATTTTATAATAATCAAAATTTATGTGTCGTTATTAAAAAAATTTAAAACATTTGAAGAACTAAATGTTTTAAACAATTTTAAAAATTTTTTAATTAATAAAGGTATAAAATTAAACATTTTATCTGCTGTTTTAATTTTATATGGAGCATGTGAATAAATAAAATAATTAATAATTATGAAAATAATAAAGTTTTTCCCAATCATCATTATGTTGATATTTTTATCAACTAGTTGCATTACTACATCAGTGGCAGACATTCAAAGTAAATCTGATAATATCATTAAAATTTATACTACTAAATTACCAGAAAAGGATTATATAGAGGTTAAGTATATTTCAGCTAGTGGTTCTATATTTAGCAGTCCTGAAAGATTACTCTATAAACTATCATTAAGAGCTAAAAAAGAAGGTGGAGATGCAATTATAGATGTAAAATTTAGCTCAGTATTTTGGTGGCCTGAAGTATCAGGAATAGTCATTAAATTCAAATGAGAAATTTGTAAATCTATAATATATTTAACCTAAGCTGTTTAAATATAAGGAATCATCATATAAAAAAGAAAAAAATTTTTTATCTCAAAACAATTACTAATTTTGAACCATCAAAACTCTAAAAAATTAAAAGATATTAAAAAATTAGTAATTTTAGTTTTTGCAGTAATGATAGATGACATCTCTTGTGAATAAACATTAATATGGCATTTTTAAAAATACATAAATTATGAATACAACCAAATTTTTCATCATTTCCTTAACGGCATTTTTTCTGTTAATTAATAATCTAAAAGCTCAATCCGATACTACAAAATGGTTAAACAATAATCAAATAAAATTTTCTCTTACTACAGCAGTAATAGAAAATATTGGTATAGATTATTATAACTTAAATTGTCAACTATTAAGATCATATCCTATGCCTGGTGTAGAAGCTACAACCAGCTATTATTTGCATTTAAACAAAGGCTGGGGACTTAATTTCGGTATCGGTGGTGGAATAACTTTTTACGACCTACATTTCGAAATGGAATTACCTGATGATGCTTATGCACCTTATTTTGACTCTACTAATACAGCTACTACAAAATTTAATAAATCTAATATTACTCAAAAATATTTGACTATTCCTATATCTATACAGAAATCATTTCGTTTTCCTAATAATAAAAATACTTTCCATATTTTAGAAGCTGGAGCTAGAGTTAGTTTTTTATTTAAAAATCATACAGAAATTGTAGAAACCTACCTTACTAGTGCTACTGAAAATGCTACATTGTTCACTGCAGATTTTAGAAATCCTAACAAAATAAAAGGTAGTGTTTATTTCAAATATGGTATTCAAGAAATTCTTAAAAATCAAAATACTTTTCAGTGTAATATAATTCTTCATTATTCACCAGCTGAGCCCACTTTTGGTTCTTACGAATTCACAACAATAAATAATAGCTACGCTACACTTTCGCAAAAGATTAATTATATCGGGCTAGAATTTATTTATGGACTTACATTATCTAAAAATAAATAGTAAAATCATAATTAAATAAAAAAAGTTATTTATTTAATAAGTAATTACTAATTTTGGCACCGTTGAAAGTCAAAAAACAAATAGATATGAAAAAATTGGATAAATACGATTGGCAAGAAATCATATTTGTGGCAATTTATATAATTGCTGCTACTTTAGGTAGATATGGTATAAGTTTTGGTAAAATAATAACTATTTTTTATTTCCCACTTTTAATATTATTTTTAGCATATCTAGAGATTAAAAGAGGTAATTTCAAAATAGATAGTGTATGGACAGTGTTTACCTTATTTTATAAATCATTTTATTTAACAGCTATGTTTTTCATCATGAGTAAATATCCTGGTTATCAGATTATGGCAGTTTCAGCTTTGGTAATAACGATTCTATATATAATATTGACTTATTTTGTTAAAAAGAATAATAATCTAGCTATCAGAGCAGTGATATATTATCTTGTTTTTGGACTATTCTTGCCTCCCATTTATTAAAGTAATATACAGCATAGATTTGGTGGAATATGTAATGTAAAAACAGCATCTTTTCTTATAGCAGTTCATACAAATAAAAATTATGCTGATAATATTTTTACAAGAAATAATAAATAATGATTAATTGAAAAATATATAATATTTAAAGAAAAAATTTTTTTATTTAAAAAGTAATTATTAATTTTGCAACGTCAAAACCCTAAAAACAAAACAATATGAAAAAATTAGCAATTTTAGTTTTTGTAGCAATGATAGCTGTTTCATTCAGCAGTTGCCAAAAAGAAAAACCACAAAGTGTAGCAGAAAAATTTTTATCAGCTTACGTAAAAGCAGATTTCGAAACTGCTAAAACAGTTACTTCAGGTGATGCATTAGAGCAAATTAGCCAAATCAGTAATATGGTTAGCTCAAATCCTGAATTCTTCCCAAAAGATTTAAATTATGAAAATCTTGCTTGTCAAGAAAATGAAAACAAAGTAAAATGTACTTTCACCATGGTTCAAGGTACAGAAAAATTTGATGGTAACTATGTAGAACTAGAGCAAGTAGATGGTAAATGGATGGTTACTACTGTAGGTTATGAAGGAGAAGAACTTCCAGAAATGACTGAAGAAGAAAATATGACTGATTCTACTGCAATGCAAAGTGATTCAGCAGCTATGACTGAAACTCAACCAGTTACTAAATAATATTAAAAACCTAAAAAACAAATAAAAATACAAATCAGATGAAAAAATTATTAGTAATCACATTAGCTATAGTATCATTAGTATTCGTACAATGTAAAAAAGCTAATACACCAGAACAAGTAACTGAAAAATTCATTTCAGCTGTTCAACAAAATGATTTCGAAGTTGCTAAATCTTTAGCAGACAGTACTGCATTAGAAACTTTAAATATGATTGAAGGTTTCGCTACCCAAATGGGACAAACTGTTACAAAAAATGATTCTATTGTACCAGATGTTAAAGACATCAAATGCGAAGATATGGACAGCAAAGATATGAAAAAATGTACTTATACTTCTCAAGGCACACAAAACTATGTAGAACTTAAGAAAATTAAAAATGAATGGAAAGTTGTAAATTTCCCAAAAGAAGGTGCTAATGAACCTTTAGCAGATCCTTCAATGGATATGAGCGAAGAACCTGACACTACTACTACAGATTCTATAGTAGCACAATAATTCTAATTAAAAATTTTAAAAAAAGGGCAATGTAACATTGCCCTTTTTTATTTTTATAAAATTAATATCTGCTAGTTCTATTTTGGAATCTGAAATTAAATAATTTTATGCTTGAGAATAATTTAATTTCAATTCATTGAATTTTTATTTTTTTCTCATTGCTCACAAGTCTTCCACTCATCTATCTCCTTTTTTCTTTTTCTCATCTCTCCCCTACTCTATCATTTAAAATCTTTCTAAATACCAATCAATTGTTTTAGATAATCCTTCAATAAAATCAGTTTTAGGTTGCCAACCGAGCTCTTTTCTAATCTTTGTACTATCAATAGCATAGCGTAGATCATGTCCTAGTCTATCTTTTACGAAAGTTATTAATTTTTCACTATATCCTGCTGGTCTATTAAGTTTCTCATCCATAATTTTGCAAATCAATTTCACTAGATCAATATTTCGCCATTCATTATTACCGCCGATATTATATGATTCGCCTATAACCCCTTTTAGCCAAACAAGTTCTAGAGCTTCACAATGATCATCCACATACAACCAATCTCTAATATTAATACCTTGTCCATAAACAGGCAATGGTTTTTCATGATAAATATTATTAATTATTACTGGCAAAAGTTTCTCTGGATATTGATTAGGACCATAATTATTAGAACAATTTGTAACAATAGTAGGCAAGCCATATGTATAGAAATAAGCTTTAACGAAATGATCGCTTGATGCCTTAGATGCTGAATAAGGGCTGCGTGGAGAATATGGTGTTTGCTCAGTAAAATATCCGTGCTCTCCTAAAGAACCATATACCTCGTCAGTAGAAATATGTATAAAACGTCTATTATCAAAATCTCCATCCCAAACAGCTTTTGCAGCATTAAGCAAATTCACTGTTCCTATCACATTTGTATATACAAAATCCATTGGATTTACAATAGATCTATCTACATGACTCTCGGCAGCTAAATGAAAAACTGCAATGGGATTATATTTTTTAAAAATTTCAAAAATAGCATCAAAGTCTACAATATCTACTTTGATAAAACTATAATTAGGTTCGTCTGCTACCTCTTTTACATTATTTAAATCTCCAGCATAGGTTAATTTATCCAAATTAATAATATGATAATTAGGATATTTTTTCACAAATCTACAAACGAGATGAGATCCTATGAATCCTGCACCTCCTGTTACTATAATATTATCCACGGTTTTATATATTTTTTATAATTATTATACCATTGCCAGCTATGTACTAGCATATCTTCTAGATTATATTTAGGTGAAAATTTTAATAAATCTTTCATTTTACTATTATCAGTATAAATAGCGGAAATATCGCCCTTTCTTCTAGCTCCAAATCTATATGGCACTTTTTGTCCTACGACTTTTTCGAATGTATTTATTAGCTCTAGCACTGTATATCCTTTACCTAATCCCACATTAATAATTTCATAATTAGAATTGATCTTATTATTAAATAAACTATCCAAAGCAGCCACATGTGCCTCTGCTAAATCTACTACATGTATATAATCTCTTAGAGGAGTACCATCTACAGTTTGATAATCTTTGCCAAATATAGTGAGCTCTGGTAAAGTATTATCTACACTTTGCCACAGATAAGGCAAAAGTCCTTTTGATTTTATAGTAGGTATTTCTCCAATCACTATATCAGGATGAGCACCTATTGGATTAAAATAACGCAAAGAAATAACTTTCATTATCTTATATGCATTAGCATAATTTTTTAATATATATTCACTCATCTGTTTGGTATGACCATATGGGCTAGCAGGTTCTTTGAGAGGAGAATTTTCATTAACAGGTATATAATCAGGCTCACCATATACAGTGCACGATGATGAAAATATAAAATATGGAATTTCGCTTTGATTTACATAATCTAATAAATGAAGTAGTATGGAAATGTTGTTATTATAATATAGAGCTGGATCTTCATAAGATTCTTCTACAAATTTATATGCAGCTAAATGAATTATCGCTTCTATAGGTTCTTTTATTTTCATTAATTCTTTAAAAGCCCTATTATCTGACAAATCTATCTGATACAATGGAATATTTGTAGCAAAATAATCTTCTAAATTTTTATGAATAATAGGATGAGATCTAGAGAAATTATCTACATTCACAACCTTGTATCCATGTTTTAATAACGCAGCTATCACATGAGATCCAATATATCCAGCTCCTCCAGTTACTAAAATCATAATAACTAAAATTTTATGCAAATTTCGATATTTTTTTTAATTTTGTAGTTAATAATTAAAAAAAATGTTATGGAAAAATCAGAATTAGTTTTAAAGCCCGATGGTAGTGTATATCATTTAGCATTATTCCCTCATGAGATAGCAGATACTATTATTCTAGTAGGTGATCCAGAACGTTCAGAATGGGTATCTAGTTTTTTTGATACTATCGAGATAAGCAGGCATAATAGAGAAATAATTAGCTATACTGGATATTACAAAAATAAACGTTTCACAGTGATAAGCACTGGCATGGGAACTGATAATATAGATATCGTAGTTAATGAACTGGATGCTCTGGCAAATATAGATTTAGAAAAAAGAGAAATAAAAAAAGAACATAAAAGTTTGAATTTAATACGAATAGGTACATCTGGTGCTCTGCATAGCAAAATAGATGTAAATAGTGTGGTAATATCTGAAATGGCTTTAGGTATGGATGGACTTTTACATTATTATAAACATGACTCATCTATTCGTGAACTTGATTTTGAAAAAAATATTTTACAAAATGTAAATTGGCCAGATACTCTACCTAGACCATATGTAGTGAAATGTGATAGAGAACTATATGATAAATTATATAATGACAAATTTCATTCTGGAGTTACTGTAACTGCTAGTGGTTTTTATGGTCCACAAGGTAGAGTTTTGAGATTGCCTTTAGCATATCCTGAGTTAATAAATCAATTTGAAAATTTTGAATATCAAGGGCATATATTAGCAAATTTTGAGATGGAAACTTCTGCATTATTTGGATTAGCTAAACTAATGGGACACAAAGCTTGTACTGTTTGCGTAGCTATTGCTAATAGAGTAACTAAAGATTTCACTGAAGATTATTCGCAAGCAATAAAAAATTTAGTAATGCATGTATTAAATAGTTTAGCAAAATAATAATGATAAGTAAAAAGTTTTTATTATTTTTGCAATAAATTTTATAAAAACCAAAAAATAAAGACGGATAATGAAAAGAGAAAAAGAAGAAGTGTATTCAAAATCAGTAAAAGCAGGTAGACGCACCTACTTTTTTGACGTTAAAGAGAGCAACTCTGGTGATAGATACATCACTATTACCGAGAGTAGAAAAGAATTAGATGAAACTACAGGGCAATTTGGCTATAAAAAAACCAAAATATTTTTATACAAAGAAGATATGGATAAGTTTGCTCGAGGTTTACGCTATGCAATAGAATTTATCGAAACAGGTATAGATCCTGAAGAAGGTAAAGAAGAAATTATAGAAAATCGTAAATTTGATAAAGAAAATCCAAGTAAATTTTCTAATAACCACGACGACGAAGATATAGTTTTCTAATAATATGGGCAAAGTTATAGCAATAGCAAATCAAAAAGGAGGTGTGGGTAAAACTACTACTGCTCTTAATCTAGGAGGTGCTTTTGCAGCTTTAGATTTCAGAACTTTAATCATCGATGCAGACCCACAGGCAAACTCTACTTCCGGATTAGGTATAGATCCTAAATCTATTAATAAAAGCATTTATGAGTGCATTATTAATAATATTGATCCACATGAAACTATTATAGAGACAAATACTCCAAATCTATTCTTACTACCAGCTCATATTAACCTCGTAGGTGCCGAGATAGAGCTAATTAATATGGAAGATAGAGAAAAAAAGATGAAAGTAGTCGTAGATTTATTAAAAAATGATTACGATATTATACTCATCGATTGTTCTCCATCTCTTGGCATCATCACTGTTAATGCACTTACAGCAGCTGATTCTGTAATCATCCCTGTACAATGTGAATACTTTGCTCTCGAAGGATTAGGAAAATTATTGAATACTATTAGAATAGTTCAAAATAGACTAAATCCAGATTTAGATATAGAAGGTATTTTACTCACTATGTATGATAGAAGGTTGCGCTTATCTAATCAAGTAGTCGATGAGGTAAGACATCATTTCAAAGATATAGTTTTCGACACAATAATTCCTAGAAATACTCGCATAGGTGAGGCTCCTTCCTTCGGAGAAACTATAATTACTTTTGATACTACTGGTAAAGGCGCTCAGAGTTATATTGCTCTTGCTAAAGAAATTTTAAATAAATCAAAGAAAGAAAATTTAAATGTCAACAAGTAAAAGACCAGCTTTGGGAAGAGGATTAGAAGCCATATTGGGAGATATCGATAATGATTATTTCTCCTCATCTGCATTTCCTCTGATACCTGTAGATCAAATAGAAAGCAATCCTTTTCAACCTCGTACAGATTTCGATGAGGAAGCTTTATATGATTTAGCTGATTCTATTAAACATTTAGGTATTATTCAGCCGATCACTGTTAGAAAAATTGGTGAAAATAAATATCAATTGATCTCTGGCGAAAGACGTCTGAGAGCAGCTAAATTAGCTAATCTCAATGAAATACCTGCTTTTGTCAAAGATGCTGATGACGACACTCTTTTAGAATTAGCCCTTGTAGAAAATATACAAAGACAAGATTTAAATGCAATAGAAATTGCTAATTCTTACCAAAAATTACTCGAAGAGTTTAATCTCACTCAAGAAGAACTAAGCTCTCGTGTAGGAAAAAATAGAGCTACTATTTCTAATTATTTACGCATACTCAATTTACCTCCTGCTATACAAGCTGCTATTCGCTATGAAAAAATCACTATGGGACATGCTCGTGCATTAGCTTCTATAGATGATGATGAGGATCTGATGAACGTCTTTAAAAAAACTATTGACGAAGGCCTCTCTGTTCGCAAAGTAGAAGAGCTAGTGGCTAATCTCAAAAATAAACCTACTGCTAAACATTATAATAAAAACATTGTTTCAGAAAAAACTGAAAAAATTTTAAATAATCTTAAAGAAAAATTTAATATAGAAGCTAAATCTAAAGTTACCTCAAAAGGCAAAGTCATTGTACAATTAAAATTTGATAATGATGAAGAAATAGAGAATTTTTTTAAGAATTTTATAAATGAATAGATTCCTATTTCTTATAATACTTTCACTTTTATTTAATCTAAGCTCTATTCACTCTCAAAATTTAATATCTGCTAATTCTGACTCTTATTTTTTTTTGAATAATTATCAATTAGATAAAAAAGACTCCATTCATAGTCCTCAAAGAGCAGCTTTATATTCCTCACTATTACCTGGACTGGGACAAGGTTACAATCATAAATATTGGAAAATACCTATTATTTATGCTGGATTAGGCGGCTCTGCATATATGTTTATAGCTAATCATAAAAAATTCATCGATTATAGAGATGCAATAGAAATGAGATTAGATGATGATCCTACGACTATAGATCCTTACATAGATTTATATAGTTTAGATCAACTGACATATTACAAAGATTATTATAGACGCAACATAGAAATAAGTGCAATAGTTTTTGTAGGAGTTTACTTATTAAATATACTAGACGCAGTAGTAGATGCTCATTTATATGGATTCAGTATTGATACAGATTTATCTATGATACCAGCTAATAATAACAATACCTTTGTGCCCACCGTTTCTTTAAAATATAATTTCAAAAATAGTAATAATGATAAAAATAGCTATCATAGGTTATGGTAAAATGGGTAAAGAAATTGAAAGCACTGCCCAAGATTTTAATTACCAAATAGTAAGTATTATAGACCAAAATAATAATTTGATAGACGAAATAAAAAAGCACAAACCTGATGTAGCAATAGAATTTACTAATGCAAATGCTGTAGTAAATAACCTTAAAACTTGTGTAGATCTACATCTACCTGTTGTCTCTGGTACTACTGGCTGGGACAATGAAATAGAAGAAATAAAAAAATATACATTACAGAATAATGGCAATGTACTCTGGGGAAGTAATTTTAATCTAGGTGTCAATTTGTGGTTCGATTTTGTCGATTATATATCAGAAAAAATGAAAACATACCAAGATTATAAAGTAAGATTAGAAGAAATCCACCACATACATAAATTAGATAAACCTAGTGGTACAGCCATACAAGCTGCTCAAATAGTAATGAAACATTATAATTTCAAAAATTGGAGTTTAGACGACAAAAAAGATTATTTAAATATAACATCTATCAGACAAGGTGAAGAAGTAGGCACACATAGCGTTATTTTTACAAGTTTATTTGATCAAATAATCATAGAACATAAAAACTTCTCTAGAAAAGCACTGGCTATAGGTGCATTGACAGCTGCCAAATGGATAATAAATCATCCCGGGTTTTATATTTTCCATGATGTTTATCAAGATGTTTTTAATCATTAAAAATTATTTCGCGTTCAAAAGTTAATGAGTCGAGAAGAAGACTGGGGTGAATGGGAGACTGGATGACGGGGAGACAAGATGACTGGATGACGAGAAGACTGGGGAGATGTGATGACTGGATGACGAGAAGACTATAGGAGAAGGAGGCTTGTAGACTGAATGAAGGACTTTTCATATTGGTAATTCATATTTGATGCTATTTGCTATGGGAGGCAATTCGCTTTTAGGCAATTCATGAATCGCCCCTACAATGCGTTTTTTTGTGAATCATCTATTATCAGGGCTGAAGCCCATTCCTTTTCTTTGATGTCCCACGACCTAAAGGTCGTGGTTAATATCCAGTCTTTTGCTATTCGACCTAAAGGTCGTGTCATTAGTAGGAATTCGTGAATTGCACCTACTAGGTGTTTTTTCTGGTATATCATCTGATAATCTGCACTTCAGACTATGTTTCAGGGCTAAAGCCTATTCCTCTTATTTGTCGTCCCACGACCTAAAGGTCGTGGTTAATATCCAGTCTTTTTTGTTCGACCTAAAGGTCGTGGTTAATAAACTACTTCTTGACATCTAAACTTAAGTTTGAGATTAATAACCATCTATTTCATTTCTAATCTGTAAGCTAAAGTTATTATTTAGAACTTTTGCATATGACATGATAGTCAGTACTACATATCAATAATAGTCTATCTAACACCCACTTCTATTAACCACGACCTAAAGGTCGTGGTCTCAATAAAACAATTAATCGGGCTTTAGCCCTGATAATCTTTGATATATTACATATATTATTCGATAAAAGTTTATTTTATTATTACCTTAATTTGTCATAAACCTTTTGATTTATCATAATACCTGGTTAATCATCCTAAAACTCCTAATCTCCTCCACTGCTAAACCTATAAACCCATCCCCTTCATTAATGCAGTTACATTTCATATAACAATCAGTAAAAAAAATCTTAATCCAAATTATTTAATAAACTTTTCTAACCATTTTTGAGCAGGGATATTGAAAAATTGCCAAGGATTATTTTCTGGTAACTGAGTAGTGATAGAGATCATTTCTCCTGTTACTGGGTGAGGAAACTCTAAATGATATGATAATAAGTCTATTCCGCCATTAGGTAGTGATCTATGGGCTCCATATTTCAGATCACCTCTGATAGGACTACCCAAATGTGATAATTGAGCTCTTATCTGATGATGACGTCCTGTATGTAGCTCTATACCTAATAGATGAAACTTATCTGAGGATGTTATGAAGCTTAAATATAATTCTGCTTTCAGATAACCTTTTTTTTCTATCTCCGATATGTATGCTTTATTATTTTTTTCATTTTTTTTAAGATAGTGAGTTATTAAACCTTCATTAATTGGAGGTCTGTGCTCTACAATAGCTAAATAAATTTTGCGTACCTTTCTATCATGAAAAAGTTGATTCATCCTAGCAAGAGCTTTAGATGTTTTAGCGAAAACGACTATCCCGGCTGCAGGTCTATCTATTCTATGTATTAATCCTAAAAAAACATTACCTGGTTTTTGATATTTATCTTTTAAATGAGCTTTAATGAGATCTATTAAAGTAATATCACCAGTTTTATCACCTTGTATCAAAAGACCATTTGGTTTATGCACCGCTATGAGATGATTGTCCTCATATAAAATAGGAATAGGGACTATCCAGCCATCAATATTGCTCATGTTCATTAGGGAAATCTAAATTTTTAACATCATCAATATATTGATTTACAGCTTTTAATATTTCAGCTTCTAGATTGTGATATCTACGTAAAAAACGTGGAGAGAAATCTTGATTAATTCCGAGCATATCATGTAGTACTAATACTTGTCCATCTACCCATTTGCCAGCACCTATGCCAATGATAGGAATGCGACTAGACTCTGATACTTCTTTAGCTAATAATGCGGGGATTTTTTCTAAAACTATAGCAAAACATCCGGCTCTTTCGAGTAGCATGGCATCTTCTCTAAGTTTTTCTGCTTCTTCTTTATGAGTAGCTCTCACAGTATAAGTACCAAATTTATTTATGCTTTGTGGAGTGAGCCCTAGATGTCCCATTACTGGTATACCAGCTGATAATATACGATCTATAGCCTCTAATACTTCTCTACCACCCTCTAACTTGACAGCTTGCGCACCCGATTCTTTCATTATTCTAATAGCGGATTCTAAAGCAAGTTTAGAGTTACCTTGATAGCTACCAAATGGCATATCTACAACTACTAAAGAACGTTTGACACCGCGTACTACCGATGCACCATGGTATATCATCTGATCTAATGTTATTGGCAAAGTAGTAGAATATCCTGCCATTACATTTGCTGCAGAGTCTCCTACCAGTATAATATCTATACCTGCTTTATCTAATATCTTTGCAAAACTATAATCATACGCTGTAAGCATACTAATTTTTTCACCTCTCATTTTCATCTCTTTCAGCACATACGTGGTGATACGTGGTAATTCTCTTGAATCATTCATGATTTTACTGTATTTTCTACAAAATTAAGATAAATATTTTATTTCATATTTTTAAATATTTCCTTTATTTTTGCTTTTTTTTAATATTTTAATTAAGAAATATTGCTTATTCAAAATTATGTTATAATTTTGTTTTATAAAAACTAAAATTAATGCAAAAAAAATATTATTTTGTAGTATTTGTATCTTATTTATTAATAATTTTTACCTTAATTTTATTTTGGATTAGTCAAAAAAATAATCTAAAAAAAAAATTATTACAAGGCACACAATTTGTTAATAATTTAATACCAGAAGCTTTAATAGATAGCGCTTATAATAAAAAGAATTTTCCCCTTTTAGATTATGACAGTTTAAGAAATATTTTAAATAAAACTACTGATAAAAATAATTTTGAATATTTATATGTGATAATACCACAGAAAGATTCTTTTTTGTTTGTAATATCCTCTTATAAACGCATTGATGTATTGAATAATATGATTTCTAAATATTTATCTCCTTATTATTATTATCCATCACAAATAAAAAAATTATCTTTAGAAAGACCAGTAATGTTTTTGAAATATACAGATGAATATGGTAGTTTCTTTTCAGCATTTCATTATTATATAACAGATGCACATCATCCATATATAGTCGGAGCAGATTATGATCTCAACATTATTAGTTCTCTCAATTGGAAATTTATTTTTATCACATTAGCTGTAACTATAATTTTTATTTTTGCTCTATTATTAAATTTTAATCGTGAGTATAAAATCAAAAAATAAAAGTTTATCATTAGAGGAGATGACGAAGAGACAAGAAGACTGGATGACGGGGAGACTGGATGACAAGAGAAAGAATTTGTGAGTGGGAGACAAGAAGACTGGAAGATTGCGAGACAAGAAGAAAAAAGATGATCAGTTTGACTTATTTATTAACTTTAAACTTTTAACTTCTTACCCCTCCCCATCACCCATCACCCATCACTCATCACTCATCATTCATCACTACTAAACTCCTAAACTTTTCAACTACTCAACTATAATAATTTGTCCACAATAAAAGTTCTATACTCATTAATTCATTATATTTTTTTATTTATTAAAAGTTTATACTTTTTAGTATTTTTGCTTATTAATTTGATAATTGATAAAATAATTTTTTAAGACATTATGAAAAAAGCATTTTTAATTTTTATTAGTTTTTTTAGTTTTTTTTATTTAGATGGTCAAGTAACGTCATTTAGTGATAATACGGCTGATTACATTCCAACATTGCAAAAAATTTTTATCTCTGATAGAAATCTGAGCAATAGTGATATTAAAAATATTGATGTTTTTTTATTAGGAGATTTTAGTAGTTTCTGGGGTTCTATAACTGATTTAGAGAAAAAATCTATAATTAATTTATCTAATCAAATGTTAAAAAAACGCTTAGGAACGGATTATTTTTTAGCATTTATACATTCTTTAGTAAATATACAAAAAAGTGGTAAATGGCAAAGTGATTTCACTGATTGGGCAAAAACTTATTATAATATAATAAATAAAGAGCGTGGGCAAAAGATTATTCAATTTTTAAATCAAAGTGATAGTTTATTTCTAAATAATATTCTTTACTCATCGCCTACTACTACTTGGATAAGTACTTCTAATAATTTTAAATTTGAGTATGATGATGAGCCTAAAATAATTTTTCCCAATACTAGTTTAGTGTGCTATGCATACGGAGATAGCTCTGTAATATATCAAACTAATGGTATTTATTATATGAGTAGTAATAAATGGGTAGGTAAAGGAGGCAAAATTACTTGGGAGAGAGCATTATTAGATCCCGATAAAGTATATGCTTTACTATCTAATTATTCTATATCGTTGAAATCAAGAGATTATAGAGCAGATACAGTGAATTTTTATCATAAAGACTATTTTGGCGACCAACCAGTTACAGGATATATTCTAGAAAGAATTTTTGCAGATAAAACAGGTGAGCAGGCCATATATCCACAATTTTATTCTTATCAATCAAATTTTTATATAAAAAACATTTTCGAAAATATAGATTATGAAGGTGGCTTTTCTGTAAAAGGTGCTAGCATAATAGGCTCGGGAGATAGTATCAATTTAGCTACTATTAAATTATTTTATAATAACAATCTTTTTATAAAATCTCAATCAAAGAGCTTTTCTATTAGAAAAAATAGCATAGAAAGTCAAGATGCTTCAGTGGTTTTATATATTAATGAAGATTCTATATATCATTTATCTTTAGTTTTTAAATATCAAGATTCCACAAAAGAAATTAGTTTTATCAGAGATAATGAAAGACTACATCCTATGCCATTTTATGATACTTATCATAAGTTAGATATGTATTTCGAGGCTCTATATTGGACAATCGGTGCGCCAGAGATTCGTATGACTATGCTAAAAGGTAGCTCTTCTAGCAATGCACTTTTCGAATCTAATAATTATTTTTCTAAAAATAGATATTTAAAGTTGCAAGGTATGGACGAGAAAAATCCACTTCAATATATTAAAGATTTTACTGATAAAACTGGTAAAAGATATTTTTCTGTATTAGATTTTGCTAAATATAGAGTAATAGATACACGTATGATTAGGCAACAAATAATTTCACTCGCTTTACAAGGTTTTTTAGATTATAATCCTAATAATGATATGGTATATGTGAAAGATAAAGTTTTTAATTATGTAGAGGCTAATGCAGGTAAAAAAGATTTCGATGTTATACAATTTAACTCTGTAGTAGAATCTTTAGATAATGCTAAACTAAGCTTGATTAATTATGATTTGAAGTTAGAGGGTATATCAAGAGTTTTTTTAAGTGATTCGCAGAATGTGGTTGTATATCCTAATGAACAAAAAATTATTGTTAAAAAAAATAGAGATTTTATTTTTGATGGGTTAATTAATGCGGGCAGATTTAATTATTATGGTAGAGAATATTATTTCTCTTATGATCAGTTTAAAATAAACATGCCATTTGTTGATTCTATGAATTTCTATGTGAGAAGTAGAATACCAGATAAATATGGTGAATACCCATTGATAAGAGTTAGAAATGTGATAGAGGATATGAGTGGTGAGCTATTAATAGATCATCCTAGTAACAGAAGTGGCAAAATTTATATGCCAGAATATCCAATTTTTAATAGTAAAAAAATATCTTATGTTTATTATGATAAATCTTGTATTTACCAAGATGTATATAACAGAGATAATTTCTTTTATCATATTAATCCGTATACTTTGAAAAATTTGGATAAGTTCTCGACAGATTCTCTTAGATTTGATGGTTATTTATCATCTGGTGGTATATTCCCAGATATTTATGAACCATTGGTAATAATGGAGGATTATTCCTTAGGTATTTCTCACCAGACATCTTCTAATGGCTTACCAGCCTATGGTGGTAAAGGCACATTTACTAATAAGATTACTATGTCTAATCAAGGACTTCATGGTAATGGGACATTGAAGTATATAACATCTACAGCTCATAGTAAAGATTTCTTATTTTTCCCAGATTCTACAATAGGAATAGCTGATAGCTATGTAATAGCTGAACGTACTACAGGTGTGCAATATCCACCTGTAAGTATTGAAAATGCTAAAATTTCTTGGTATCCTAAAAATGGTTATATGGCTATTTATACTCAAGATAAACCAGCAATTGCTTATAAAGAGAAAGTTGTTTTCAATGGTATATTAGATTATAGCCCTTCAAGTCTTTTAGCAAATGGTAAGATAGAATTTCTTAATGCTATAATGACCAGTAAACGTTTTGTCATGAAAAATAGAGTCTTTGATACAGATACTTGTGATTTTGTATTAAAAACTTTTGATCTCAATGAGTTAGCTCTAGAAACTAAAATATATAAAGGACATGTGGACTTTGATCAAAGAAAAGGAACATTCGAGACTGCTGGAGAGAGCTCTATGATACGTTTCCCTGCTAATGAATATATCTGTTATATGGATAAATTTGATTGGTATATGGACAAGGAAGAAATAGATTTCTACACAACTCATCGCAATGATATAGATTACACTCACACATCAATAAAAGATTTGGTAGATATGGACATTAGTGGTTCTAAATTTGTCTCTACTCATCCAGCACAGGATTCACTCACATTTATTGCTGGCAAAGCTAAATATAATATCAAAAATAAACAAATAATAGCATATGAGGTTCCTTTCATAAAAGTAGCTGATGCAGCTATTTTCCCTAAAGATAGAGTTGTCAATATCGCCACAGGTGCTGTTATGCAACCATTAGAAAATTCTACAGTTCTAGCTAATTTAGATACCAAATATCATATTTTACAGAATTGTAATATTTGGATTTATGGTAAAAAAAGTTATTCTGGTAAAGGCCAATATGAATATATAGATCAGAATAAAAATTCTCAAATAATCAATTTTGATAAAATCACAGTAAACAATAATTTGCAAACTATTGCTAATGGCAAAATTTCTGATAGCACAAATTTCACACTTAGTCCTTACTTTTTATTTGCTGGTAATGTTTATTTATTAGCTCCACAGCAATTTTTAACTTTCGATGGTGGAATAAAAATATCTCATGCTTGTGATACTCTACCTAAACAATGGGTAAAAATAAATGATAGTATTAACCCGAATAATATACTAATTCCAATTCCACCACAACCTAAAAATATAAATGGTGATATTATCTTTGCTGGATTATATTTTTCTAGTCAAGGAGTAGCAGGTGTTTATCCAGCTTTTTTAACAAAAAAATTATATGGTGGAGATGTAGAATTAGTGTCATCTAATGGATTTCTAAGATATGATGAAGTATCTGGAGAATATCAAATAGCATCTAAAGAAAAATTAGATGGCATTACTAAAAAAGGTAATTATCTGAGCTTAAATACAAAAACTTGTGATGCTGTAGGAGAGGGTAAATTAAGTTTAGGATCTAATCTGGGTAGAGTAAATATGGATTTTTATGGTAGGGTAGATTATAAAAAATCTGACCTATCCACTACTATCACTGCTAATGCAATTTTAGATTTCTATTTCAATGAAAAAGCACTTGAAATGATGGCTAACGATATTTTAGCATCTGAATTAGAAAATCTAAATATTCAAGATGAGTTGTTTTTGTCTTTCTTAGAAGAAACTTTAGATAGTTCTACAGCTATGAGCGTCATTAATGATTTAAATCTTTATGGTAATATTAGAAAATTTCCAAAAGAGTTAGCTCATACTTTTGTTTTTAATGATTTGACATTCAAATATATTCCAGAGACTAAAACATATATTTCTGAAGGTAGAATAGGCATTTCTATAGCGAATAACACTCAAGTGTATAAATACATAAACGGTATCATTGAGCTATCACTCAGACGTAGTGGAGATAGACTGACTATTTATTTACAACCTTTTCCTAATGTTTGGTATTTTTTCACATATAGCAATGGACTAATGCAAGGATTATCATCTAGAAAGGAATTTAATGAACTTATCATAAATACAGACTCTAAATCTAGGACTTTAGAGTCTAATGGCCAAGGTAAAGGATATACTTATTACATAGCTACTACAACTACTAAAGATAGATTTCTTAAAAAAGTTTATGAAAATATCAATGTAGAATCAGATGAATATTAAATAAGTAGTTTTGTAAGAAAATATTAATTTTGTAAAAAATTTGACGGGATGTAGCGCAGTTGGTAGCGCACTTCGTTCGGGACGAAGGAGTCGCTGGTTCGAGTCCAGTCATCCCGATTTGCCATCCTAGCTCAGCAGGTAGAGCAGCTCACTCGTAATGAGCAGGTCGTGAGTTCGAGTCTCACGGATGGCTCTTTTGCAGTAAAGCAATTTTCAAATTTACAATTTAGCACTGTAGATTATAACTTTAAAAAAATTAATTAATGTATACCAATAAATATAATAAGTGTTTAAATAATATTTTTTATTAAAAGACAATTACACTCTTCAAGGAATATAGATACTATTAATTGAAAATAATTAATTAGCTATTAATAAAACGATTAAGTCTATCAATAAAAAAAATAGGGAGCAACTTTTGTTGCTCCCTATTTATTTTTATTCGTTTTACAAGCTATTATTTAGGTTCATAATGAGTTTCTACTACATCACCATCTTCATTATTCTCAAACCATAATTCTTCTTCTTTTAATCGAAGAATTTTGAATGTGTCTTTTTCTGTGCCACCTAAAGTATAGGTGATTGTTGTGAAAACCTCGGTTTGGTCATCATTGAATTCCCATGTACCGCTGCCAGTGATTACAATAGCAGTAGAATCCATAACAGCATAAGAATAATTTACCGTGCCATTGTCTTTGAACTCTAAAGTAGTTTGTTGATCAAATGAAGACAGAGTTTGTTCTGTTCCATTAATATAAAGTCTAGTAAGTCTCCACTCATTGCAGAGACGTTCAGTTCTAGATCTTAAACTTATTGCTGGACCTTCTTCATAAGGTGAGCAACTTGTCAGCATTAATACGCTGACTACAACTGTTAATAAAATTACATTTAATTTTTTCATATATTTTTGATTTTAAAATTTTTATTTAGGTATATAATGAATCTCTACAATATCTGTGCTATCATTACCTTCGAGCCATAATTCATCCTCCATTAATCTTAATATTTTTGAGGTATCTCTTTGCTCTATATGGGTACCTAAAACGTCTGCCTCATAAGTAGTTATTATTTTTTCTTTGTTATCATAAAATTCCCAAGTACCACTAAAGACCACATAAACACCTAGTAAAGGAACAGTGATAGAGTATTCCCCACCTTTTTTAAATTCTACTATAGTTTGCAATTCTGCCTCTGTCAAGGTGTCTTTAACTCCATTTGTTAATTTTTCATCAATTTTCCATTGGTTACATAAACGTTCTTCTTTTGATCTTAGGCTCACATTAGGACCTTCTTCATATTTACAACCTGTAAATACTAGAATCATTGTGCTAATTAAAATTAAATTTTTTATTTTCATAATCAATTGATTTTTATTACTTTGCAAAATTAATATATTTTTTTAATTTTGTAAAAAAAATAAATTATGAAAGGAAAATTAATTTTAATTGCCATGATAGCTATAAGTATGTCAGCTATGGCACAAGAAGTAAAAGTAGAAACTGGTATTCAAAACATAGGTGGTGATAATAACCCGTGTTATATCGTTACCATTCCAAAAGCTAATGTAGATATTATCTCCGAAGCATGGAAATCTGAAATGAAAAAAGCTAAAGCTAAAGTAAAAGGTAAGGATAAACAATTTGCTGATAATGCTATTTTACCAGATATTTCTACCAATTCTGTTGATGTTTATTCTAATTTTATCCAAGAAGACAGTACTGTTAAAATGATTGTTGCTTTTTCTATGGGTGGCATATTTTTAACTCCTGAAATTAATCCAGATGCCTCTAAAGCTGCAACAGATATGTTCGTTAAATTTGCTCAAAATGCTTATAAAGAGCAACTAAAATCTGATATATCTCTACAAAAACAAACTGTTAAAGAAACTCAAAAAGACATAAAAAAATCAAATAAAGAGGCAAAAAAATTAGATAAAAAAAATAAAAAACTAGCTAAAAAAATAAATAAAAACCAAGAAGAAATTGATAATTTAAACCAAAATGCTGCATCCAAAGAGAGCCAATTACAAAGCGATGAAGAAAAACTAAAAGATCTAAAACAGTCAAAAAGGAAAAATAAATAATTTAAATGTCAACCTATATAAAATAAAAAATACGAGCTTAAGCTCGTCTTTTTTATTTTATAAATCACAATTGCAAGGAGCAGAAAAATAAATTTTTGTATTTGGTAAATACTTTTCCCTTATTTCTTTTTGATGTTTTAAAGATATAACGTTCAATCTCAAATTTAATTCTTTTAATGTATTGCTTAATTCTTTTATCTGTGCTGGTAATTCTGTCAAATAATTCTCTCCTAAATCTAATTTCTCTAATTTAATAAATTCACCTATCTCACTAGGTAAATATTCTAACTCATTATGATACAAATTTAATTCTTGCAGTCGTGGTAATTCCTTTAATATTATAGGGAAATTTGTAAATTTATTATAACTAAGATCTATCTTTATTAAATTTTTGCAATTCACAATAGATGATGGTAAACTTGTCAGCTTATTTCTTTTGAGATTTAAAATTTCTAAGTTTTCGAATAAACCAATATCTGATGGTAATTGATATAATTTTTTATTTTTTAATACTAAATATTTTACATTTTGCGGGTTTTGTAGAGCAAGTTCTAAATCAGTATATGTGCTATCTTTTTGTGCAAATAGGTTAATATTCATTGATACAATTACTATTAAAAATATTTTAATTTTTTTCATTTTTTTGTAAAATTACAAAAAGAAGAGAAAAAATTATGTAAATAATAAGAAGAGTTGATGTTAAAATGTTTTTTTAAATTTTGAAAAAATTTAAAAAAAAGAAATGTAAGAAAAAGTTTAAATGTTTTAAAATAAATATGTTATTGACATCAGAGCACTGTACCGCTCCCACGCCTGCCTATCCGACGCCGCTAAATTAAGTATCCTCCCTGTATCTTCTATTATCTTCTCTGCCAGATACTTTCCTCTAATAACAAACCACATTATATAGTTTGTCAAATATTTCGTCGCTACCCCACGAAACTTATAATATATCCACCCTACAAAATCTGTTATTTTCTTATGAACAGTTGATACGCTATATATTCCTTGCTTCATCTTGTTTTTGTTAGTTATTTCTTTGTGTTTGATATGCTCTGCTGTTACTGTCTTGAACGCTTTTTTATTACTGCCGCATACCACTGAATTATCTGATATTCGGGATTTTAAAAAATCAGATACGTGGTCAGCTTGCAATCTTTCATCTTCTAATTTTTTGAATAATATATTTCCACTTCTATCAGTGGCAGCTAATACTGCCACTTTCGTTGGCTTCTTTTTCTTTAATTTTTTTAACTCTTTTTTGTCTCGTTTCTTTTTACCTTTTTCGGAGTAATTCATTAGAAGCTCTTCTAATTCTACTACTCCAAAAAAATTAACATTGTCTTCAAAAGATTGCAGAGCACATAATATTCTGTGTCGCCAAAAGAAACTTGTTTGCAAGCATATACCTACATTTTTAGCACATTCTCTCAATGTCATTCCTGCACTCATACATTTGATGTATTCGAGCATTTTACCTCTGTGATGAATGCCATACATAAAAGTTCCAGTGGTAACTCTAAATTGCCTACCACAACTTTTACACATGTAATTTTGCACACCATGTTGCAGACCATTTTTTATCACATGGCTGCTATTGCAATCAGGACACAGTATACCAGTAGACATCGCTTTGAGATCTTGATAATCAACTATATCTTTGCCTTCATTTATCAATTTATTATATAAATTGTCATAGTATTTGCGTGTGCCTTCTTTAGTAAGGGCAAAGAAATCAATTTTTTCTTCAAAAATATCTTCCATAATAATTATATTTTTTGCAAATATAATTATTTTATATATTATATATCATATATATTTCAAAACAATAATATTATAATCTAAATCGCCTACCCGAAAAAATTTATTTGAATAAAAATTATATGAAAATTTGCACTTTCTAACAATAAACCAAAAAATCAACTATAATTTACTATTGTTAAAAAAATTATAATTTTATTTTAATAAAATTAAAGTAAATTTGCTAAAAAATAAAGAAATATGAAAATAAATCTTGTAACTGGAGCATGTGGATTTGTAGGTAGGAATATGGTTAAAAGACTGTACAATACTACTACAGATCATATTTTTATGGTTGATGATTTAAGCATTGGCATTCATCCCAGAGAATGGTTCGCAAATTATCATCCATCAGATTATAATGGATTAGAAGTTTTGGATCCTGACAAAAGAGTTTATTTTTGGAAAGGTGATTTAAGAGAATTATTATTTAATTTTCGTGAAAATCCTAAATATATTCAAGATACTTTTAAATTAGATTTTGATAGATTTTCGGATGTGTTCCATTTTGCAGCAATAGTAGGTGGACGTATGAAAATAGATGGAGATCCTATACAAGTAGGATTAGATCTATCTATTGATGCTGAGCTTTTTTATTGGGCAGTACGTAATATGCCTGATAGACTTCTGTATCCTAGTAGTAGTGCCGCATATCCTGTTGATTTACAAACTGAGGATACTGCTTTAGCTCTTAAAGAAGAATATATAGATTTTGATTCATTACGTATCGGTGTCCCTGATATGACCTACGGTTGGTCTAAACTTACAGGAGAATTTTTAGCAAAGATAGCTGCTAAACATTATGGGCTCAATGTAGTATGTATCAGGCCATTTAGTGGTTATGGTGAAGATCAAGATCTCAGTTATCCAGTACCTGCATTAGCTGCTCGTGCTGCTGCTAAAGAAGATCCTTTTGTAGTATGGGGCACTGGCAAGCAAGCTAGAGATTTTATTCATATTGATGATATTATAGATTTTATTTTTGTTTTAATGGATAATGTGAAAGATGGCTCTGGATGGAATATCGGTTCAGGCAAACTCACATCATTTTTAGAAATAATAGACTTATTTAGTAAATTTGCTGGTTATAAACCTACTATTAAGCCGCTAATAGATAAACCTATGGGTGTTCATTCTCGCTATGCTGATATGACTAAAGTATTTTCTACTTTTAATTGGCGTCCAAAAATTAGTTTAGAAGAGGGAATGTATAGAGTTTATAAAGCACAATTAGATAAATTAAATCAAAATAAATAATTTTATGCGGATAGTTTGTTTCGGTCCTGGTCCTCAATTTAAAGGAGGACTTGCTAATTATAATACATCCTTAGCAAAAGCTTTTAGTGAATTTGACAACTCAGAAGTTCATATAGTTTCTTGGACAAATCAATATCCCAGCATCATTCCTCGTGATTTTATTGATAGAAAAAGTAGATATAATGCTATCAAAGACACTGACATCAAAGTACATTATTTGACTAATTACAATAATCCTTTTAGTTGGACAAAAACTGCTAAACTTATTAAAGATATTAATCCAGATGTAGCTATTTTTCAATGGTCTATTGCTCTGCAGGGATTACCACTGAAATACATTGTTACTTGGTTAAAAAGACATTCTAATATAAATATAATTTTTGATCTCCATTTTGTGGTGCAAAAGGAGAGTAGCTCATTAGATAAATTTTTTACTAAATTTGCTCTCAAGCATGTCCCTCATTTTATTGTTCATTCTAAAAAAACTTATGATGAGCTTTGTGATGTTTTATCTGAAAGACAACTAAATTTAGTTTCTGAATTTGACCCTAAAAATAAAAATTCACAAGTAATACATCTCTATCATCCTATCTATGATATGTTTAAGCCCAATGAAAATTTTGATGTAGAGGCTTTCAAAAATGATTTAGGATTACGAAAATATGTATTTCTATTTTTTGGATTTATACGCAAATATAAAGGTTTACATAATGCGATAAAGGCTTTTGCAGAATTAGCTAAAGAGCGAAATGATGTCTCTTTACTGATCGTAGGTGAAGCTTTTTGGTCTACTTTAGATAAGAAAAAATGGACTACAAGAACCAAAAAATGGCTATTTAATATTGCTCAAAGCATTTTTAGAAAAAATACTGAAAGCGAAGATAATTATCGTCCTTTAGAATTAATATCAGAACTTGGCATACAAGACAAAGTAGTATCAGTAATAGAATATGTGCCTAATGAAGAAGTATATAAATATTTTCAGGCTAGTGATGCAATTGTTTTGTTTTATGAATATGCTACTCCCTCTGGTGTAGAATCTATGGCATATAATTTTAGAATTCCAATAATTGCTACTGCTGTTGGACATTTCCCTGAGACTATTATTGATGGTGTTAATGGCTACTTAGCAGATGCTCATGATATACATTCTATGGCTGATGCTATGAACAAAATTATTAACCAACCTATTGATAGAACTAATATAGATAAAATTGCTAAGCAAAAATCTTGGCATTCTTATGCTAATGCGATTGTAAAAAATCTTTGATCTCTATTCTTTTTTCATTTATTTTGCTTAGTTTTTTTGAACTACTATAATAACTTATTCTATTTACATAGTTTTAGGTTAAACGAAGTTATTACTATCACTGAAGATTTTTCTTTTATTTTCAAAATTTTACTCTATACCTCTTCGCATCTAACCTTTTAATTATTAGATTGCCATATCGCAGCCTATTATTTCACTATATCTATTATTTTTTATAAAATCTACACTTTTAGCTATATAATCGTGCATTAATGCATCTTCATTGATAAAAGACACATTATCTCTGAAAGCAGAAAATACTTTTTCTAGAATAGGAGAAGTTTTATGAGGACGCCTTAGTTCTAATGCTTGCGCAGCATTCAATAGCTCTATTGCTAAAACTTTTTCTACATTATTATATATCTTCAAGGCTTTAGTGGCTGCATTAGCCCCCATACTCACGTGATCTTCTTGCCCTTGAGAAGATTCTATAGAATCTACTGATGATGGCGTTGCTAATTGTTTGCATTGACTCACAATAGCAGCAGCTGTATATTGTGGTATCATAAAACCTGAATTGAGACCTGGATTTGCTACCAAAAAAGAAGGTAAATTTCGCTTACCACTTATCAATTGATAGATTCGCCTTTCGGAAATATTAGCTAATTCTGATAATGCAATGCCAATGAAATCTAAAACAAGTGCAAGTGGCTCTCCATGAAAATTGCCACCAGAGAGTATTTTATTTTCATCAGGAAATATTGTTGGATTGTCAGTAGCACTCTGTATCTCAGTATTAATCACATCTCTAAAATATCTGTAAGTATCTTTGATAGCACCATGCACCTGAGGCATGCAACGAAATGAATATGGATCTTGCACTTGCTCTTTGCTAATTTGTTGTATTTCACTGCCCTCTAATAATGTGAGCATGTTTTCAGCAGTATTTTGTTGTCCAAGATGAGGTCGCACTATATGTAGTCCTTCATAGAAAGGATCTGATAATCCATAAAATGCATCTAATGATAATGCTCCGATAATATCTGCCCACCCAAGTAAATTTTTCATTTTTATAACAAGATAACTTGCATATGACGACATAAACTGAGTACCATTTAGTAGTGCTAGTCCCTCTTTAGAAGCTAATTCTATTGGTGACAAATTTAATAATTTATAAAGTTCTTGGGTGCTGATGTTTTTATTCCTATATATCACTTCTCCTTTGCCTATCAATGGCAATGAGAGATGTGCTAAAGGGGCTAAATCTCCAGATGCTCCTAGTGAACCCTGTTCATATACTACAGGATGTATTTCATTATTTAAAAAATATATTAATCGCTCTACAGTATCTAATTTGACTCCACTATTCCCATATGATAGACCTTGAATTTTGAGAGCTAGCATCAGCCTTACTATCTCTTCAGGCACCACATCTCCTATACCACAAGCATGTGATAATATTAATTTTTCTTGTAAAATAGATAAAGAATCTTTAGGAATTTTAATAGAATATAATGCTCCAAATCCAGTATTAATGCCATAAACAGGTTTATCATTTTTTTCTAAATAATTATCTAAAAATTGTCTTGATTTTTGAATATTATTTTTAGCTACCTCACTCAATTGTACATCTACTCTATGATACATTATGTCCTCTAATGTAGCAAAATTTAATTTTCTTTCAATATTATAAGTTCCTAACATAATAATTTGTATTATTTTTTAGCAAAATTATATTTAATTTTTCTATTTTTAAATATTAAGAATTTCTTAAAAAAATTAATAGTTAATAGAAAGATATATAAAAAAATTTTTAATTTTGTATTTAGTTAAAAATAAATTATATGCAGCACTTAATGAAATCTTTAAAACTTATTTTACTTATTTTATTTTCTTCATTTTTTATTAGTGTAAATGCTCAGAATATCTCTGGGACAATAGAACATGCTTCTAACATATCACTTTACTTATTTTCATACTATGGTAACGAACAAAAATTAATAGATAGCTCTATAACTGATGATAAAGGAAATTTTAATTTCAAAATGCCAGATACAGGTATACAATATGAGGTGCGGTTAGGCAATAGTTCACAATTTTTTTATATTTTAAAAGATGAAAATGATGTTAAGCTAAAAACTGTTTACAATCCTAACCAAATGTGGAATTATGCAGAAGATAGTATGAAAATCATTAAATCTAAAGAAAATAAAGAATTTTATAAATTTCTAAAATATCAACGTAGCTGGATGATAAGCCAATATTGGCTTTTACAAATGTTGAGATTATATCCTATTATAGATCCTTTTCATAAAACCTTAGTACAAGAGTACAATGATAGATATGAGAATTTAGCTAACTTTATGGAAAAAAGTAAAAAAAATCTGAAATACAATGCTCATCGCATAGCTTTAGCATATTATTTACCTAATCCAGATTGGAAAATGCCAGATCCATGGAGAGATAGCGTGATGGCTGCACATTTTTTTGATAATTTCGATCCATCTGATCCCATCTTTTTATACACTTTTGTTTTACCTGAAAAAATGGAAATGTATATGAAATTGAAAACAAATATACGTGATGAGTATGGCCAACCAGTATATGACGAGTTTTTATTTGCTTCTGCTGCTTTAGATTTTCTCAAACACACAGAAAAAAATTTAGCAGTTAGAAATTTTTGCTTATCCTATTTTTTAAATTTTTTTAAAGATCAGCACTTAGAGAAAGCATTTATAATAGTATATGATGAATATTTGAAAACAGAAGAAGGAGATTGTGGTTCACAAGATGATCAATGGGCTTGGGCTAGAAAATTGGCAGATAAATACAAAGGTATAGAATTAGGAAACCCTGCACCAGATTTTGTAATTCCACAAAAAAATATTTCTTTGTATGATTTACCAACCAAATATATATTATTGGTTTTTTGGGCTAGCTGGTGTCCTCATTGCACTGAGGAGATACCATATATTTATGAGACTACAATGGATTTCCCAGATTCTACTCTTACTACGGTAGCTATTTCACTAGATACAGTGCCACAAATGTTAGAAACTTTTATTGATATTAAAAATATTAAAAATCGTTGGATTCATTATTCTGAATTTAAAGGATGGAATAGCAATGTAGTAAAATTATATAATGTTTATGCTACTCCTACAATGTTTCTACTAGACAAAGATCGCAAAGTCATTGCTAAACCCATTAGTTATGATGAATTAACCAAGGTATTAATAAAATTGAAAAGAGGTGAATTGTAAATATTAAACTCTTTTTATTTTAAAAATTTATTGTAATAGAAATTAGATAAAAAATTTTCTTACATTTTTTTGTCATAATGGAATGAGAATAAAAATAATTCTATGCTCCAATTAAAACTGAATTAGAAAACGACTTGTTAATATACTTGTAGTAGCAATTCATCAAATATCCAAATAATACATATTCTTTATCAAATCATTTTCCTATCATATAATTTCCTTTTTGTCATTTTCTTTGTTTAGATAACAAATGAAATGATATAAAATAAATTTATCTTAGCTTATTATTTTAAACCCTTAATGTGATGAGTCTTTCACCAAATTTTCAAAAATAAAATGCCAATTTCGATTATTTTATTTATTTTTCAAAAAATTTAGAATACCAATTTTCTGGATCTAAATGCCATTGATCTAATATAGGTAAAACATCATCAGATATATATTTATTGGCAATAGCATTTGGTAACAAATGTGGATAATCTGCTAATGAATAAACATCTATATTGTTTTGTTTAAATTCATTCTCTACCCAAGAAAAAGCATATGAAAAAATAGACACCAATCCAATGACCTTACAATTAGCATCTACAATAGCATTAATAGCATTTCTACTACTTTTACCAGTAGATATTAGATCCTCGACAACGATGACATTTTGTTTTTCTGGGAGAAATCCTTCAATCTGATTATGTAATCCGTGCTCTTTAGCCTGTGAACGAACATAGACAAATGGCTTGTTTAGCAAATGAGCTAAAAGAGTTCCCATAGGTATGCCAGCAGTAGCCACACCAGCAACATAATCTAAATTATCAAATTTTTCTAATACTAAATCTTTTAAAAAATTGGCTATTTGAGTACGATACTGCGGATAGCTTAAAATCACTCTATTATCGCAGTAAATAGGCGACCTTAATCCCGATGTCCATGTAAAAGGATTTGCATAATTTAATTTTATTGCGTTAATTTGCAAAAGAATTTTACAGGTTTGCTCACAAATTTGCTTATTAAAAATCATAATAGTGATGTATAAAATTTTCATCAAAAATAAAATAATTTTAATAACTGACGATATTCATATTTTGAAGCACGTAACAGACAGAGTGCTCATTAAGTATCAGCCTAATATTAATGAAATTTTAGATACTCTTAAAGATTTCTCTGATAATGATGATTATCAACAGCTGATTCTTATTAGCTATGAATTAGAATCTTTTTATATTAAATTTTATAATTTATTCAAAGTCGTTTTAGGTGCAGGTGGTGTAGTCTTTACTGAAACTATGGATAAAATATTGTTTATTTTGAGAAATAGTGTTTGGGATTTGCCAAAAGGTAAAATCGACTTCGGAGAAAGTGACGAAAAAGCTGCTATCAGAGAAGTGTGTGAAGAAACTGGCGTTTGCGACCTCACACTTATTAAAAGATTAGACCCTACTCTTCATATTTATTTCTCTAATAATGAAGCATACTTAAAAGAAACTCATTGGTTTAGTATGAAAGCTAAAGAAAATCAACCACTCATTCCACAAAAAGAAGAAAAAATCGAAGTAGTACAATGGTTTACTCCAGATGACATTAGAGCTAACTGGGATAATATGTTCCTTAGTATTAAAAGCCTTTTAGTATCAAATAATTTCTTTAAACTTTAATTTCTCTTATTGTTAAAAATTTAATTCTCATTTAGTTATTTTGATATTAAATTATTTAGTTTTAATTTTGTAATTAAAGAATTTGTAAAAAATTAAATGAAAAAAATATTAATAATTGTATTTTTAATAAATATATTTTCTAATTTATTTTCACAAAATTATATTGTAGTATTAGATGCTGGACATGGTGGCAAAGACCCTGGTGCGATATATGGCAATGTCAGAGAAAAAGATATCACTCTATCAATGGTATTAGAAGTTGGTAAAATTTTAACGAATAAATATAATAATCTACAGGTAATATATACTCGTCAATCAGATATTTTTGTACCTTTGATAGAGCGTACACGCATAGCTAATAAGAAACATGCTAATCTTTTTGTTTCTTTTCACATAAATGCTTCTAAATCTCCTGAACCTAGTGGCTATGAGGTTTATGTAATGGGAAATGCTAAAGTAAAAGCTTGGTTAGAAACTGCTATTGCAGAAAACTCAGTTGCTATCTACGAAGATAATTATTTAGAATCCTACGATGGTATAGACCCTAACTCAACTGAAGGATATATCGCTTTCTCTCTCTATCAAAATCAATTTCTCGATAAAAGCTTGAATTTAGCTGATAAAGTTACTAGTAACACCTTACAAGTAGCTCCTTTTATGAATAGAGGAATAAAACAAGCTCCTTTTTTTGTTCTCTATAAAGCTACTATGCCTTCTATACTTATAGAAATGGGATTTATCACCAATCAACAAGATAGAGCATGGATTACTAATAAAGATAATCAAAAAAAGGTAGCTAATAATATTGCTAATGCTATTGCCGATTATATAATAAATATAGATAATTACCCACTCGTAGAGAAAACAATTGCTGCAGATATAGACACAACTATTGCAGTTACAAGTGAATTAGTTTATTATATTCAATTTTTATCAAGCACAGAAAAACTTACAAATAATCATAAAGTATATAAAGATTTTCCATCTGATTCTATTTCTTATTATTTCTTTAATAATGCATACAGATATATATATGGTCATTTTACTAATTTTAATCAAGCACGAGACAACTTAAATTATGTAAAACAAAAAGGATATAAAGATGCCTTCATCGTTAAATTTAAAGATGGAAAAAGAGTTTTTTAGAAATATTATTTCATTTTAACATCCTTTTATTATTACTAATATTGTCATTTATCAAATATTATTATTATATTTCAAATTAACCATTATATTTTTTCAATAATTTATTAATACCTCATTTATATTATTAAAATAAATAATAAAATTATTTAAAGTTAGTATTTATCTATTATATTTACATAATTTACAATTTTATTTAAATATATTTGCTATATATCAAAATTATATATTAATTTTGCAAATAATTAATATATAATATAAATAATATGCATATGAGAAAGCAAATATTTTTATTTTTAATATTAGTAATCTTGATATTTACTAATATAAATGCACAAAATGTAGGTATTAGTAATAGCTTATTTACACCTGATGCTTCTGCGGGCTTAGATGTCAATTTTACAGATAAAGGTTTATTAATACCAAGAGTATCGCTCTCAAGTACAAATAATGCATCTCCGATTACTTCACCGGCTACTGGATTATTAGTATATAATACAGCTACAGTAAGTGACGTAACACCTGGATTTTATTTTTGGAATGGTAGCAGTTGGGTTAGATTTGCTACAGGAAACATCTCAAGTGGTTTAAATTGCACATCTTCAAATTATCTTATTAAATCTGATGGTACTAGCGGTATATGCACAGATATTATAGAAAACAGTAATAGAAATATAGGAATAGGTGTGACGCCAAATGATGATTACAAATTATATGTATATAGACCTAGCACTAGTTATGGTGCTAACAAAACTGGTATTTATAGCTATCGATATGGGGTAAGTGGTAGTACTAATGGTGGTACTTCTTGGTCTAATACTGGCATAGATGCTGCTATTAAAGGTTATTCTTATTGGGGAAATGAATACACTGCTGCTATTGCTGGATATAGTTATTTAGATTACGTTAATAGTGTAGGAGTCATAGGTTCTAATACTAGTGGTACTGTGAGAGGCGAGTTAGCTACCCGTTCATATACTTATGATGGATCTACTACTGAAGCACTCTATTCGTTAAAATTAACAGGAGATTTTTATAATCAAGAAATTAGTTATGGACAATCCTCTACTCCCTATTTTACTGGTACATCACTGCGAACAGTTACTATTACTACACACGGTACTGGAACAGATAAAAGTATAGTATGGATACATGGTGAATGTGATTATTTTAAAACAGATGATGATTCATATGTTTGCTTCTACATTTATAGAGATGGCACATTACTATGCGAGATTAGCGAAATATCATTTATAGATGAAGACAAAACGGTACACATCCAATGGATGGATGAGCCACCGGCCGGCGATCATACTTATGAACTTCGAGTTTCTTATCCCAGTGGCGGTTTGTCATACTACGGTCATCAGCTTCACGTTGTTGAATTAAAAAGATAAAAAAATATGAAAAAGTTATTTTTATTAAATGTAATTTTGTTTTTGAGCATTTTTTTATGTGGACAAAATTCAATTAATGATGATGCTAAAGCTAGAATCAGCACCTATCTGAAAATTAATCCACAAATATTAAATGTACAAGTAAGTTCATTAGAAGCTAAATCTATTGTTGATATTATAGTTTACTCTTATGAAAATTTTCTTGTAATTCCCGAGCTACCTCTAAACAATATTACTGATGCTAATGAAAAATCAGAAATAAATCTTTTAGTAAAAAGATTAGAAAATTTAACTAATAATCCTCCTAGTTGGCAAGAAATATTATCATTACAGTTAAAGAAAAAATCTACACCTCCTACTCCACCAGTATATGCTGGTGATGATAAAGCTGCTCAATATTACAACACCAAGTCTAGCAATTTTAATAAAAAATCTTCCCAAGCTAAAGCTGTTCCAATAGAAATAGAAACTTCTAAAAGTGAGCCAACTCCATTGCCTGATAAAACAAAGGAATAAATTTTTAATAACCTTATTCTTTTGTTTTGCCTTGATTTAATTTAAAAAAAGATATTTAGTTTCATAAAATAACAATTAGATTAAAATACTTAAGTATTTTACTTTTTGTTAATTTTCCAATAATATTTTTAAAATTTCAATTTAATAAAAGATTTGTAATAAAATTTTTTTGTTAGAAAAAAAATTATTACTTTTGCAAACCAAAAATGTTGAAAAATAAAATCAATGGATACATTAAGTTATAAAACGGTACATTTGAATGCTCAGACAGTCAATAAGGAATGGGTATTAGTAGATGCAGCTGGTCAAACTTTAGGACGATTAGCATCTGCAGTAGCATATGTTTTAAGAGGGAAACACAAACCTGGATATACACCTCATGTAGATTGTGGTGATAATGTTATAGTTATTAATGCTGATAAAGTAGTTTTAACTGGTAATAAATTTCATCAAAAAATGTATTATCATTATACAGGTTATCCACATGGTCAACGTGGAGAATCAGCAGAAGACATAATTAAACGTAAACCTACTTTTTTAGTAGAACATGCTGTCAAAGGTATGTTACCTAAAAATAGATTAGGAAGACAAATTTTTAAAAATTTATATGTTTACGCAGGTGCAGAGCATCCTCATCAAGCACAAACACCTAAAGTCATTGATATTAATAAAATAAAATAGTAGAGCATGGACAATAAAATAATTTCTGGTAGAAGAAAAGAAGCTATTGCTAGAATACGTCTTATAAAAGTAGAAGATGGTAAGCAAGAGATTATTATTAATAATAGAGATTATAAAGAATATTTCCCTTCATTATCTTTACATTATATCGTAGAGCAACCATTAAAATTAACTGAAACATTAGGACAATATAGTGTAAAAGGTAGATTAGATGGCGGTGGTATAAAAGGACAAGCTGAAGCTTTACGTTTAGCTATAGCTAAAGCTTTAGTAGAAGAAAATCCAGAATTCAAACCAATATTAAAGAAACATAAACTTTTAACTAGAGATTCTCGAATGGTTGAACGTAAAAAACCTGGTCAACCCAAGGCACGTAAAAAGAATCAATTCTCTAAGCGTTAATGCAGATGAAATATCAAAGTTTAGTATCCAAATTATTGAGACTACAAAATTATTGTGCTACTCAATAATTGATATAATTAAGGAATGTAAACAAAAAAAATAATAAATGGAACAATTAACATTTGATCAACTCCTAGAAGCTGGATGTCATTTTGGACATCTAACTCGTAAATGGCATCCTAATATGGCTCCATATATTTTTATGGAAAAAAATGGGATACACATAATAGATCTAAATAAAACTCTAGCAAAATTAGAAGAAGCTAATCAAGCTGGTTATAATTTAGGTCGTGCTGGCAAAAAAATACTATTTGTAGGCACAAAAAAACAAGCAAAAGAAATTATTGGCAATGCTGCAAAAAGTATTAACATGCCATATATTACTGAACGCTGGCCTGGTGGATTACTTACTAATTTTGTCACTATTAGAAAATCTATCAAAAAAATGCAACAAATTGACAAAATGATGAATGATCCTACTTTTTCTAATATTTCTAAAAGAGAAAGATTGCAGTTAGCTAGGCAAAGAGCTAAATTAGAAAAAACTTTAGGATCAATAGTAAATATGGTACGTCTACCGAGTGCTATTTTTGTAGTAGATATTGTAAAAGAACATATAGCTGTAGCTGAAGCTCATAAATTAAATATCCCTGTTTTCGCTATCATAGATACTAATGTTAATCCTCAATTAGTTGATTACCCTATACCAGCTAATGATGATGCTGCTAAATCTATCCAAACAATTTTAGAAAGTTTCGTAGAATCAGTGAAAAAAGGTCTCAATGAAAGAATAGGTGCTATGGAAGATGCTGAAAAAGAAGATGAAGAATTTAGCGAAGAAAAATTAAAAGAAAAGAAAATTAAAGTTATAGAAGCTTCTGTAGACGCAGAAGAAGAAGGAAAAGGAAATAAACAACGTAGAACAAGAAAAAAGGAATAATTGTATGTCAAACATTAGTGCAAAAGATGTTTATAAACTTCGTGATCTCACTGGGTTAGGTGTGATGGATTGTAAAAAAGCTTTAGAAGAAGCCGAAGGTGATTTTGATAAAGCTATAGAAATTTTAAGAAAAAAAGGTCAAAAAGTCGCTAGTAATAGAGCTGATAGATCTGCCAATGAAGGTATAGTAATTACTAAAATATCTGATGATAAATCTTTTGGTATTATCATGATGCTCAATTGCGAAACAGATTTCGTTTCTAAAAATGAAGAATTTGTTAATCTAGCTAATGATATTTCAAACATTGCTTTACATAATAAAATAAAATCTTTAGAAGATCTTTTGAAAGCAACTATTAACGGTTTTACCGTAGAGCAAAGTATTAATAACTACATGGGAAAATGTGGCGAAAAAATTCAAATTTCCCATTATCAATATATTGAAGCTCCTTTAGTAATTGGTTATAATCACCATAATGGCCGTGTAGGTGCTCTAATAGGACTATCTAAATCTTCTGAAAAAGCTCAAGAACTTGGTCATAATTTAGCTATGCAAATAGCTGCTATGAATCCATTAGCTATTGACAAAAGTGATGTTTCTCAAGATGTTATAGATAAAGAGTTAGATGTAGCTAGAGAATTAGCTAGAAAAGAAGGCAAACCAGAAGATCTAATCGAAAAAATCGCTCAAGGCAGATTAAATAAATTTTACCAGGAAAGTACTCTTCTTAACCAAGAATACATAATGGAAAATGACAAAAATGTTAATGATTATATTAAATCTATTGATCCAGAAATTAAAGTTACTAAATTTTATAGATTTGCTCTAGGATCATAAACTAATCGACTATTTTTTCATAATAATAATTTTTTTCATTAAGAGCCTCAGTTTTGAGGCTCTTTTTGATTTAAAGAAAATACTTTTATTGAATAAATTTTAATTAAAAAACAAACTATAAAATTAATTAAATAAATGTTTAAATTAAGTAATGATATATTAATTTAAATAAATTATTGTTTACACTTTTTAAATTGTATCTATTATAAGAAATATTAAATATCATTAATTTTAATAAATATTCGTATAAAATCTTTATTAATAATAGTTTAACCCTTTTAAAAATAAATAATTAAATATCATTAATTATTTTAAATAAAAATATGTTAGTTTGTAAAAATGCTTAATATATGATAGATAGAAGATATTTCAAAAAGTTTTCATATCTATAAATAAAATAAAAAAAAGAGGCACATTGAAATATGTCTCTTTTTTTATTTAAAAATTATATTTACAAAAGAGAATTTATTTTTTCTACGCTTTCTTTAGCATCACCATAAAGCATAGCAGTATTTTCTTTATAGAATAATGGATTTTCTACACCTGCATAACCGACAGCCATAGATCGTTTCATAACAATAACTCTTTTAGCTTTCCAAACCTCTATTACTGGCATACCATATATAGGGCTAGAAGGATCTTCCTGAGCACCAGGATTCACAGTATCATTAGCACCGATGACTAATACTACATCCGTTTCAGGAAGTTCTGGATTTATTTCATCCATTTCTAGCACAATATCATAAGGCACATTAGCCTCTGCTAATAATACATTCATATGGCCAGGCAACCTACCAGCAACTGGATGGATACCAAATTTTACTGTTTTACCTTCATTTCTAAGTTTCTCAACAAGATCATGAATAGGATACTGAGCTTTAGCTACAGCCATACCATAGCCTGGAACAATAACAATAGACTGAGCTTCTTTTAACCATTCTGCTGCCTCATCATGTGTAATTGAAGTAACTTTCCCTTCAATTTTAGCACCAGTTTTAACCTCTTGGCCGAAACCACCTGATATTACTGCAAAAAAAGATCTATTCATAGCTTTGCACATAATAATAGATAAAATAGCACCAGAACTACCTACCAAAGCTCCAGTAACTATCAATAAATCATTACCTAAGGTAAATCCAGAAGCTGCAGCTGCCCATCCTGACAAAGAGTTTAGCATAGAGATAACTACAGGCATATCTGCACCACCTATTGCCATTACTAACATTAAGCCAAAAAATGCAGCTATAGCGGTCATTATAGCTAAATAAGGCATACCATCAACTCCTGTAGCTTGTACAAAAAATACACCTAAAACTACAGATACTACTAATAATAATATATTAATAATATCTTTACCCTTATAAACAACAGGTTTGGGAGTTACCTTTCCTGTTAATTTACCCCATGCTATCAATGAACCAGTAAACGTAATAGCACCTATAAAAACTCCAAGATATATTTCTACATAATGAATTGTTCTTTCAGCACCTAATAAATCTAATGTTTTAGGATCTATATATGAACCATATCCTACTAAAACTGCTGCCAACCCAACGAAACTATGTAACATAGCTATTAATTGTGGCATTGCCGTCATCTGCACTTTTCTAGCCACTAATATGCCAATTACAGATGCTATTAACATAGCAATAATAATAAAACCATACCCCTGAATATTCCCCAATAAAGTAGCTACAACCGCTATTATCATACCAATAATGCCATAGATAACTCCTCTTTTAGCTGATTCTTGATTAGATAAACCAGAGAGACTTAAAATAAATAATATAGAAGCAAATAAATATGCTGCTGTTTGTATTTCTGCTGATATCATAAACTAAATTATTTTTTAAACATTTTTAACATTCTATAAGTAACTAAAAAACCACCTACAATATTTATACAAACAATTAATATTGAAATAAAGGCTAAAATAGATTTGGCATCTGTAATATTTGATTGCATCTGCAGCAGTCCACCGATAATTATAATCCCACTGATAGCATTAGTAACTGACATCAATGGTGTATGTAAGGCATGAGTAACATTCCATATCACATTCCACCCGACAAATACAGCTAAAACAAAGACAGTCATATGCCTCATAAAATCTGGAGGAGCTACTTTACCTAAGAAAAACAAACAAATACCCACGATAATGATGTAAATTGCATTATTTATCAATTGTTTACTTAGTTTTTTAGCTTTAGATATAGAGTCTTGTTCAATAGATTTAGAAATGATAGGTTTTTGTGCACTAACAGGTAATGGCTCTGGAGGCCAATTGATTTTACCATTATACACTACTACAGCACGCTTGATAACATCATCATTCATATTGATATTAAATTTATCAGCAGTGCCCAGCTCTTCTAAAAAATTAATTAAATTATTACCATATAAATAGCTAGCTTGAGTAGGCATCATATTAACTTTCCCTAAAATTGTAACTCCATTATCAGTAGTAATAATTTCATCTTTTTTAGTTAAAACACAATTACCACCTGTAGGAGCAGCTAAATCAACGAGCACAGAGCCACGTTTCATAGCATTCACATGATCTTCAAATAATAATTTAGGAGCTTCTTTACCAGGTATTTGAGCAGTAGTGATAATAATATCAACTTCTTGAGCTTGTTTTTTAAAGAGAGCTAACTCAGCTTTTATATAAGCCTCACTCATCTCTTTGCTATATCCTGTTTCAGTAGAACCATCCTCTTCAAGGTCAACAGTAATAAATTGAGCACCCATAGATTGTACTTGCTCGGCAGTTTCTTTTCTAGTATCAAAAGCTCTCACGATGGCTCCTAATGATTTAGCTGTACCTATAGCAGCCAATCCTGCTACACCAGTTCCTATTACTAAAACTTTAGCAGGATCTACTTTGCCAGCAGCAGTAATTTGACCATTAAGGAATCTACCAAAATGGAAAGCAGCTTCTACGACAGCTCTGTAACCAGCAATATTAGACATCGATGAAAGAACATCCATTTTTTGAGCTCTAGAAATACGTGGTATTGCATCCATAGCCACAGCATTGATGCCTTTCTCAGCTAATTTTGTTAAAAGTTGCTGATTGAGTGCTGGATACAAATAAGATAAAACCAAAGTGCCAGGTTTCATCAAATTAATTTCTTGATCAGTAGGGGGCTGCACTTTAAAAACAATGTCAGCAATTGAATACAATTCTTCAGCACTATCAACAATATTAGCACCGGCATTTAAATAATCCTCATCTGTGTATTTGGCTTTTAGACCAGCATTAGATTGAATGTAAACATCATATCCCAATTTTTTTAATTTCGAGATATTTTTAGGTGAAATAGCAACTCTATCTTCGTTAGGATCTATTTCTTTAGGGATAATTATTTTCATTTTTTTATTTTGTTAAAAAAAACTTCAAAAGTAAAAAATTTTTTTAAAATAAAAAAAGGCTTTATGCAAAACACAAAGCCTTTTTAATTAAAAATTATTAAAATGGATTAAACAAGTCCTTGAGCTATCATAGCATCAGCTACTTTAACAAATCCACCAATATTAGCACCTTTTATATAATTCACTTTATCACCTTCTTTACCATATTTCAAGCAAGTGTTATGAATATTAATCATAATTTCATGTAATTTACTATCAACCTCTTGAGGTGTCCAGCTAATATGCATAGCATTTTGAGTCATTTCTAAGCCAGAAACAGCTACACCACCAGCATTAGCAGCTTTAGAAGGGCCATAAGGAATATTATTTTCTTGTATGTATTTCATAGCTTCTAAAGTTGTAGGCATGTTAGCAGCTTCTACATAACATTTGATACCATTTTTTACAAGATTTTTAGCATCCTCTATACCTACTTCATTTTGAGTAGCACAAGGAATAGCTATATCACAAGGTACGCTCCATGGCTTTTTGCCAGCATAGAATTCTACATTATATTTATCAGCATAATCTTTCACTTTATCTCTGCCAGACAATCTCATTTCTACCATGTAATCAACTTTTTCTCCAATTACACCATTAGGATCATATATATACCCATCAGGACCAGATAGAGTAACAACTTTACCACCTAATTCAGCAACTTTCAAGGCAACTCCCCAAGCCACATTACCAAAACCTGATATGGCAACAGTTTTACCTTTAATATCCATACCCATAGTTTTGAGAATCTCTTGAGTGAAATAAACAACACCAAAGCCAGTTGCTTCAGGACGAATAACACTACCACCATATTCTAACCCTTTACCAGTGAGAACGCCAGTAAATTCATTTTTAATACGTTTGTATTGGCCAAAGAGATAACCGATCTCACGAGCACCTACACCAATATCACCAGCTGGTACATCAGTGTTTGGACCAATATATCTAAAAAGTTCAGTCATGAATGATTGGCAAAAACGCATTATTTCTGCATCAGATTTACCACGTGGATCGAAATCTGAACCACCTTTGCCACCACCCATAGGTAGAGTAGTAAGAGAATTCTTAAAAACTTGTTCAAAAGCTAAGAATTTCATAATACTCAAATTAACACTGGGATGGAAACGTAACCCACCTTTGTAAGGACCAATAGCAGAATTCATTTCTACTCTAAATCCTCTATTTACATGCATCTCACCTTTATCATCCATCCAAGGCACTCTAAACATCACCACTCTCTCTGGTTCTACCATTCTTTCTAAAATCTTTGCTTGTTTGTACTTGGGATGTTCCTCAATGTAAGGGATTAATGATTCTACAATTTCCCTAACTGCTTGGTGAAATTCATTCTCACCTGGATTTCTGGCTATTACATGAACCATGAAATCATCGACAATCTTTTTATAATCTGTCATAGCTTTTTTATTTTGGCTTTTTGCAAAGTTATAACTTTTTATCATACTATAGATAATATTTATTTTTTTAATATTTGCCATTTTTACTAAAATTTTTATATGCTTTACTAATACATTGATATGCAACTAATTATATTTCTACAAAATTCATTAAAATTATTTTGACATATTTTTTATTGTTATATATTAATATATTTATTGATTATTATTATATTTTGAATTGTTTATTTTAATAATAATTAATGATTTTTATACAATTAAATTAATATTAAATAAATTTTCTAATTTTGTTAATAAAGTAAATTTTATAGATTTATAAATGTTAATAGGAATATTAAGTGATACTCACAGTAGTCTACCAAAAGAATCAAAAGATTTTTTTAAAGATTGTGATGAAATTTGGCATGCAGGAGATATTGGTGACATTAAAATATTGAATGAGCTACAAGAGATAGCACCTACATACGCAGTATATGGTAATATAGACGATAGTCAGATAAAGCAAACTACTTCGGAAGAATTATTTTTTCAGCGAGAAGGAGTTAAAATTTATATAAAACATATAATAGGCCATCCAAATAAATATCAAAAAGATATATTAACAAAGCTAACAGAATATAGACCTGATTTAGTAATAGCGGGACATTCGCATATATTGCAAATAATTTATGATAAAAAAAATAAATGGCTTTTTATTAATCCAGGTGCAGCAGGTAAATATGGATTTCATCAAAAAATCACACTAGTAAAATTAAAAATAGAAAATAGAAAAATAAGTAATGCTCAAATCTTTGAAAAAGAAAAACAATAAAATATTAAAAAAATTATTAAAGAATTCTAATTTTAGCAAATTTGAGGATAATATGTTTTTTGCCAACATTTTCAAAATCTACAACAGCTTTAGCTTCTGAATTATTCCCTTCAATACTAACTATTTTACCAATGCCAAACTTATTATGTTCTATCACCATTCCTTCTTTTAATTTATTAAGCAATTTAATACCAAGGAAAAAAGTTTTGTCTTTAGTATCCACCTCATTTTTATCTGGGAGTCTTTTTGGTTTATCATTACTAGGTCTTTTAGTATAATTTTGATTTTGATTAAAATTATTCGGTAAACTTTTTTGGTGATATTTACCATTGAGAAATAATTTTTGAGATTTAGCATCGAAATGTTCATTATCCATCTCGAAAATAAATCTACTAGGTTCATTAAAACGTACAACACCTTTACTGAACCGTGTCATAGCAAAGCTGATATACAACCTTTTTCTAGCTCTAGTAATAGCGACATAGAATGTACGCCTTTCCTCTTCTATAGCTCTAGCATCCATCAAACTATTAAAATGTGGTAATATATTTTCCTCTACACCTACAACAAACACATTATCAAATTCTAATCCTTTAGCATTATGAATAGTCATGAGAGAAATCACATTATCATCATCCATATCATCATTAGAAGTAATGAGAGAAATAACTGCTAAGTAATCCTGAAGTGTTGGGAACATACCATCATTTTCTTCCTCGAAATGTTCAGTATAATCTCTAATACCTGATAATAAAGCATCTAAGTTTTCTGCTCTTTCGTGGCTATCAGCCTCAGCATATTTGTAATAACCAGTTTCATAAATAATAGCTTTAGCCATAGTGAAAGCATCTAACTGATCCAATACTAGTCTATACTTTTCCATTGAAGCATGAAAGGTTTTTATTCGCAGTTGAGTAGGCTTACTAATATCTAGATCATATTCATCGATATGCGATAATAATGTACTAAAAGTCAAATCACTATTGGTATAAAAAGCTTCTTGCAATTTAAGAGCCGTAGTATTACCAATGCCACGAGGAGGTAAATTAATTATACGTTTAAAAGATTCTATATCATTGGGATTACAAATAAATTTAAAATAAGCTAAAACATCTTTAATTTCTTTTCTTTCATAAAAAGACATACCACCATAGATGCGATAAGGCAAATTCAAACGTCTGAGCTCATCTTCTAGAGCACGAGATAGTGCATTCACACGATATAAAATAACAAAGTCTTTATAATTATAATGATAATTTTGAATTACCTGAAAAATATTACTAACAACTTTACGAGCTTCCTCGTGCTCATTATCAGCAGTTAATATAGCAATAGGCTCTCCTAATTCGTTATCTGTAACGATTTTTTTTTCAATTTTTGCCTTGTTATAACTAATCAAATTATTAGATACATCTACTATACGCTTTGTTGATCTATAATTGCGAGTAAGGATAAAAGTTTTCAAATTAGGGAAATCTTGTTTCAGTTGAAAAATATTACCAATATTAGCACCACGAAAAGAATAAATACTTTGTGAATCATCGCCTACCACACAAAGTTGTTCATTAAGATCGGCTAATTGCTTCACAATAGCATATTGAGCATAATTAGTGTCTTGATACTCATCAACTAAAATATAAGTATATTGATCCTGATAATTTCTAAGAACATCAGGGAAATTATTAAATATTTTATAAGTAAAAAGCAGTAAATCATCAAAATCTAATACATTCATCCTTCTACACCTTTGCCAATATTCTAAATAAATATCAACTACATGAGGTTGCCCAAATTTAGTATCATCAATAATCATTTCTTGATTTTCTGCATAATCATATGGGTCTATGAGCATCATTTTAGCTTGAGAAATACGAGTTTGAACAAGATCTGGCTTATGTCTCTCACTAACTTTCATATCTTTAATAATATCTTTTAGTAAACTTCTAGTGCTTTCAGTGTCAAAGACTGTATAACTGCTAGTATGGCCGATTAGTTCAGCATTTTTTCTAATAATTTTTGAAAAAACACTATGAAAAGTGCCAGCAGCAATAGCTCGAGCTTTTTTATCACCAGCATATGTATGAATTCTACTCTTTAACTCATTAGCAGCTTTATTAGTAAATGTAAGAGCCATAATATTATCTGACTTGAAACCATGATCTAATAAATATAATATTTTATAAGTAAGTACACGAGTTTTACCACTACCAGCACCTGCGATGATCATCATTGGACCATCAAGATATTTTACAGCATTTAATTGCTCATCATTTAATTCCTTTGTATATATGTCCGCCATAATTTTAATTAAAATTAATCAATATTTTTTAAGCATCCTTTAATGATACATAATCCTTAACATTACTTCAATAATTATTTTTTGATCTTATCTGTCTTTCATTAAAAGTACCTTATTTTTTTAAAAAAAATTTTTAATGCAAATATACAATAAATTATTAAAAAAATTTTAAATAAAAATCTATAAATCAATCTACAAATTAAAACAATAAAATTGGCAAAAGAGTAAATAAATATCAATGATAAAAGATAATAACATAAAAGAGATTAATAAGAGATAAAATAATTATAAAAGATAAAAGGTAATGGAAGTGAATGAGTATAAGGTAGGGTAAATAAAAAGGGATGTCAGGTAAAATAAAATTTTACCTGACAGACAAACAGACAAACAAATTATTTATGTTAAACTTTTCATGTTTAATATTTTTACTAATTTTGAAAAAATAAAAAATTATGGAATATACAGCTGAAAACATTCAAAAGATTCTTGCTCTTACTAAAGAAGGTAAGCGTGAATTTTTAGATAGTCTCTATGATTTCCTCAATAATAACAGATTAACAGCATTAGACTATCAGAGAATCAAAATATTATCAACGGCACCCATTTGTCCAAGATGTCATTGCGAATATGTAACTAAAGCTGGTAAGAGTGATGGCAGACAAGTATATAAGTGCAAAAAATGTGGTTATAGATTCAGAGAAACAGCCAAATCACTTGTCTATTATTCTCATAAATACTATCTTTTAATGGATTACATAAAATGCATGCTTGAAGGTAAAAGCCTTAGAGCTTGTGCTAAAGAGGTTGGGATTAGTTTACCGACAAGTTTCAAATGGAGACATAAAATTTTGGCAGCTATCCAAGGATTAGAAGGAGGAATTAACTTCTCTGGAATAACTGAAACTGAAGAATTATTGATGCAATATTCTGAGAAAGGTCGTAAATTTAAAACTTTAGAAGAAAAAGAACAAGCTATGAAAACTGTTCATCCTAATGTAGCTGTATTAGTGATGACAGATAGAGAAGGTAATTTGCTTTTCAAACATACGGGAGAAAATAGAGTTCAAAACAGTCAGATAAAAGAGGAGCTTAAACGAAGAGTATCTGAGAACAACTTAATATGTTTTAAACCAAACGAAGAGTTCGAGCAAGCAGTTAAAGAATCACCAAGCAAAAAAGTATTAATAATGCATAAAACAAAAGGATTATCTATTTATAGTGTTAATGTAGCAGAGAAAAAGATTACTAATTTTTTAGTTTGGATGATGAGATTTAGAGGAGTAGCTACAAAGTATTTACAGAACTATCTAATGTGGTTTGTAGTAATGAATAAATATTTAAAAGATAAGGTAGAATCAGATATTGGGAGACTATTAAACTTGTCATCGCACGATAGGTGGGCATGGGAGCGATATTTTAAATTAATAAAGTTGAAATATTAATATATCATATAAAGTTAAACAAAAATTAATTTTTTAATTACTTTCCCATCCCTTTGAAATTTAAAAAATTATTTTTTCCCTATTATTCTATTCCTTATACTTTTATAATTTTTTTATCTAATCTCTCCGTTTATTATTACTCTCTCTACTTTATTAGAAGAAAAATGGTAAGGAATAAAATCTAAATTTTTAACATCAGAATTTAAAATTAGAAAAGATGCTTTTTTACCTTTTTGTATGCTGCCAAGTTGATTTTCTATTTCTAATGCATGAGCAGCATTATAGGTAATGGCATTGATAGCTTCTACAGGTAGTATTTTTTGATATATTGTAGCTAAAGCAACAGCAAATTGTAGATTACCAGACGGGCTTGTACCTGGATTATAATCGCTTGCTATTACTAATGGTAGACCAGCATCTATCATTTTCCTTGCTGGAGCGAATGGTATTTTAAGGAAAAAGGATACTTGTGGCAAAACTGTTGGTAAAGTGTCGCTAAGTAACAGGGCACTTATTTCTTCATCTTCTATACGTTCTAAATGATCAACAGATATAGCATGGTGAGATATACCTAATTGCACTCCACCATTATTGCTCATTTCACTTACATGTATCCTTGGTTTTAAACCAAATTTAACAGCTGCATTTAATATATAATCTGTTTCTTCTAAGGTGAAAAAGCCTTCATCACAAAACACATCTACATATTCTGCTAAACCTTCATCTGCAATTAAAGGTAACATTTTAGAAATTATTAAATCAATATATTCATTTCTATTTTCTTTATATTCGATAGGTACAGCATGTGCTCCGAGAAAAGTAGATTTGATAGGAAGTTTTGTATATTCTTTTAATCTTTTAATGACTCTCAACATTTTTAATTCACTTTCTAGAGAAAGCCCATAGCCACTTTTGATTTCTAATGCCACTGTTCCATAATTTATAACTTCATAAATTCTCTTTAATGCTGCATCGAAAAGTTCCTCTTCAGAGGTTGATTGTACTTTTTTAGCAGAGTTTAATATGCCACCACCTTTTTTAGCTATTTCTTCATAGCTATATCCTTGCAATTTCATGATGAACTCTTCCTCTCTCCATTGAGCAAAAACTAAATGAGTATGCGTATCTATAAAGCCAGGAATAACAAATTGATTTTTTACATCATATATATTATCATAATTATTATATATTTCTGCAATATTACCTAAATCATTCATATGTCCAAAATCAACAATAGTGTCTCCTGCTATGGATAAATAAGCATTGTCTAATTTATCTATTCTACTCATTTCTGCCCCTTTCAGTGGTCTTTTGGGATATAAATCGCTAACACCTATTAATGAACCAATATTGATATACAAATTTTTCTTTTTCATAATTCTTACAAATTTTTATAAAATAATAAAATTTAATTTTTTACAAAAGGCTGGATAGCTCGTTTAAAAATACCTTTAGTATAAGCTATTGTCATGCCATAATTAGATACGGGTATGCCAGCATCTATAGCTGGTCTCAATCTCAGCTCCAATTGTTTACGAGTAACTACACAGCCACCACATTGTATCACCATAGCATAATCTTTGATATTTTTAATATTTTCTAAACCGCTAACTATTTGGAATTCTAATTTTTTACCAGTATATTCTGACAGCCATTTCGGAATTTTAACTCTTCCTATGTCGTCATCACAGGTTACCTCATGAGTACAACTTTCAAGGATAAGAATTTTGTCATTATCTCTTAACTTATCAATATATGGGGTGCCTTTCACATAATAATTAAATTCACCTTTTTTGCTGGCTAATAATATACTAAATGACGTTAATAGAATGTGCTCTGGTATAATTTTATTTACAAAAGAAAATACTTGACTATCGGTGATGACTAGTGAAGGTTCTGGAGATATAGTTTTGATAACTTGTTCAGCTTCATTTTCTTTACAAACTATAGCTATAGAGTCATTATCTAAAACATCTCTTATAGTTTGCACTTGAGGTAATATTAATCTGCCCTCAGGAGCTTCTGAATCTATTGGAGTTATTAAAAGAACTATACTACCAGGATTTACAATATCACCAATAATGTTTGGAGTTTTAAATGCGCTCTCAGGAATATATAATTTCAATAAATCTATTAGTGATTGTAAATCATCATTTTTAGTAGAGCAATCGATCACAGGTACATTATAGTTTTGCTCGAGTTTATTTTTTAAGTCTATAGATAATGGTTCTAAATCAGATTTATTATGTACTATTATAAATGGTATATTGCGATTTTTAAATTCATTAATTAAATTTTTTTCTATTTCATCGAAGGTATTATATGCAATAAGTAAAATGGCAAAATCTATTAAATCTAAAGATTCTAAAGTTTTTTGTACACGTAGTTTGCCAAGTTCACCAGTATCATCTATGCCAGCAGTATCTATCATCACCACAGGGCCTATTTGAAAAATTTCAATAGCTTTTCTCACTATATCAGTAGTAGTACCGGCTATATCACTCACTATTGCTATGTCTTGTTTAGTGATTTTATTAATTAATGAACTTTTACCATAATTTCTTCTCCCATATATCCCAATATGAGGCCTCAATTCATTACCTTTTTTCATTTTTTAATTTAGCTTTTTAATTAATTGAATATTTTATAATTTTTTACAAATTTACAAAAACTAAAACAGTGTATTCTAAAAATTGATAAATATAATTTTAAAAATAAATGTAACGCAGGTAAAATACTGAATAATAGAATAAAATTTTTATGGATCTATAACGTATTAAGTGGGTAAAGTTAAAGAGGAAAATTTAATAAAACACACAAGTCAGTTTTGTTTGTATTTTTTCAAAGTTTCTAAAAATATGTGTTTAGATAATGCTAATAGGGGTAAGTGGGAGTGTTATTTTATAAATAATAATATTTGATAAAACAGGGTTTTATCAAAGTGTGAGCGAGGGCTTATGAAACATAATATATGTTAGACTTATTGATTATATAACATTTAAAAATATTTTATTATTTTTGTTAAAAATTTTTTATCATGGAGAAATTATTAAAAAATTCACAAGAATACCTAGCCCTGCCTAAAGACCACAAACGTGATTTCCTAGATCAGCTTTATCAATTTCTAATTGACGACCATGCTACAGTGGTAGATTATCAAAAACTAAAAATTAAATCTACAGCAGCCATCTGCCCAAACTGTAGAAGTGAAAACGTTATTAAAGCTGGTACACGAAAAGGTAGACAGATATATAGATGCAAAAATTGTAGATATCAATTCAGTGAAACAGCACGCACATTTGTATATCGCATGCGAAAATATCCATTGATGTTAGACTACTTACGCTGTATGCTCGAGGGCAAAAGTTTAAGAGCTTGTGCTGATGAAGTGGGTATTTGCTTAAAAACAAGTTTTCGATGGAGGCATAGAATATTAGCAGCATTGAGATCTTTTGAAGGTGGTATTAGCTTCTCTGGCATAGTAGAGGCAGATGAATTGCTAATGCAATATTCAGAAAAAGGAAGGAAATACAAAAGCAGAGAAGAATATGAAAAAGCAAAGAAGAAGCGTCATCCCAAAGTAGCAGTATTGGTAGTAACAGACAGAGAAGGTAATTTACTTTTTAAACATGTAGGAGATAAAAAAGTTAAGAATGAGCAATTGAGAAAAGAGCTAAATAAAAGGATAACAGAGAGTAATGTACTATGTGTAAAACCTAAAAAGGAATTCAAGAAGGCAGTTAAAGACATAAATAGTAAAAAAGTAATAGTAAACAAAAAGCAATTAAAGAGAGGTTTATACAGTGTAGAGATAGTGGAGAACAAGATAGACAATTTTAAAAAATGGTTGATAAGATTCCACGGAGTAGCTACGAAGTACTTACAGAGCTATTTGATGTGGTTTGTAGTTATGAATAAGTACTTAAAAGACATGATAGACCCTGACATTGGTAGGTTACTAAACTTGTCATCGCACGACAGATGGGCATGGGACAAGTATTGGAAATTGATGAAATTGAAATATCAATAATAGCAATTAAGTCTAACAAAATATTAATTTCACAAACCCCTATACTCTTGCCATTAAACAAAATTTTATAAAAGCTTATTAATTATTCGAAAAAGTATTCGTTACAATATATTATTTGTTTAAATTTCTTAATAATACAATTTTTCCGAAATTCTATTGTCCATAAAAAACATTATGGAACCGTAAAAAAAATCAAATTACATTCATAAAAAATATAGTTTTTACTGAGACATTAGCAGTAATGGTTTAAATGTCTGATCCGCTACTTTTTATTTTTTAGATTATGAATTAGAAATAGTTAACTGCCACATACATATAGCAGCTGCAGTAGCTGCATTTAATGATTCTGGTAAATTAGATACATTATTTCTAGGAATTTTAATTTTTTTTGTAGCCATAGAGAGTAATTTTTCATCTATTCCATTTCCTTCATTACCTATAATGAGTGCAAAAGGACCAGTTATTTTTACTTCTCGTATGTCTTCACCATCAGTATCTGTAGCTAACAATGTATGTGAATAACACAAAATATTGATTTCATCTAAATTTAAATAAATCATATTTATACCAACTACACTACCCATGCTAGATTGTACAACTTTAGGATTATATAAATCTACTGAATTTAATGTAGAAATAATATTAAAATATCCCAGCCATTCGGCAGTTCTTAAAATAGTACCCATATTCCCAGGATCTTGTATGTCATTTAATATCAATATATTATCACAAGTCTGCATTTCTCTTAAAGTAATAGATGGTTTCTTATAAAAAATACCTAAAATGCTGTTTGGTGTTTTCATTGAGCTTATACGCTCTAAATCCTTTACTGTGATAATTTCTACTGATGGTATATTGTATAAAAAAGGATAATCTATGGTAGAATAAATTTTATAATATTTGATACCTCTTTGTAATAAATCATTAACAAGGTTTGGACCTTCAGCAATAAACATTCCTAAATCATTTCTTATCTGCTTTGATTGTAAATCTTTGATAAATTGAATTTCTTTTTTTGTAATCATTAAATAATAATTATTTGCTAAAATTATATTACAAAATTAAAAAAGTTTTTCAAACGACATTGGTAACTTTATTATAAATTTGTGAAATGAAAAAATTATGAAAAAAACAGTAAAATATTTTTTATTTATTTTGCTACTATCATTATTATCAAGTTGCAAAATTATGAAACAAGCTGATTGGTTATTCTATGACGGTAACATATATACTGCTAATGAAAATAATGAGGTAGTGAGTGCTATGGCTATTAAAGGTGATAAAATTATTGATTTAGGAGATTCTGATACTTTACTAAAAAAGTGGCAAGCTAAAGAGAAAATCAATCTACAAGGTACTACAATAATACCTGGAATAATTGATTCTCACTGCCATTTAATCGGTTATAGTACACAAATGGAGCCTATAGACCTCACAGGCGTTAGAGGTGTAGATGAAATGGTGGAAAGAATCCAAATATATCTAAAGCAACATCCCGATATGAAATTTATTTATGGTAGAGGATGGGACCAAAATTTATTTCCAAATATGCAAATGCCAAATAATAAATTAATAAATAAATATTTCCCTGATGTACCAGTTTATTTGAAAAGAGTAGATGGACACGCAGCATTAGCTAATGATGCAGCTCTGCGCATAGCAAATATTACTAAAGAAACAAACATAGAAAATGGTATTATAGAAAAAATAAATAATGAATTGACGGGTATTCTAATAGATAATGCTATGACTATAGTAGAGAAATACATTCCTCCACTTCCTGTAAGTGCTAAAATTAGTTCTTTACTTAAGCTACAAGAGCAAGCCTTTCAATATGGCATCACGTCTATTAATGAAGCTGGTATTAATTATAATGAAATACAGCTTTTAGATTCATTGCAAAAAATAAATAAGTGGAAACTAAGAGTTTTTGGTATGTTAACTTTAAATAATGAAAATATTAATAAAATATTGACACAAGGGATTTATAATAATGATAAAATTATAGTAAGATCGGTAAAATTATATGCAGATGGAGCTTTAGGAAGTCGTGGAGCTTATCTTTTGGAACCATATTCAGATGATAGTAATAATAAAGGAATGTTTTTATTAAATGAGACTGAATTTGATTCAATTGCTCAATTATGTATTGCTCATAACTACCAACTTGCTACGCATGCTATAGGAGATGCTGCAGTTAGAACAATGATTAATTGGTATTCTAAATATTTAGATAATAATAATGATATGCGTTGGCGAATAGAACATTGTCAAGTAATAAATCCAAATGATATTCAAAAATTCGGGCAATATAAAATAATACCATCGGTGCAACCCATCCATGCTATTGAAGATATGGAATGGGCTAAATCTAGACTTGGTGATAGGATAGAGAATGCATATAAATACAAAGATTTATTTTTGCAAAATAATATTATAGCTATAGGTACAGACTTTCCAGTATCACCATTAAATCCATTTATAAATTTTTGTGCAGCTGTTTATAGACAAAACATTTCTGCTTATCCTACAGGTGGCTTCCAATCAAGTCAAGCTCTCACTAAAGAGGTAGTTCTGCGTGGTATGACATATTATGGTGCATATGCTAATTTTTTAGAAAAACAGTTAGGAAGTTTAGAAATAGATAAAAAAGCTGATTTTGTAATCATAAATAATGATATTATGAATGCGACACAGCAGGAATTGGGTAATACATATTCCATAGCTACATTTATAGATGGAGAAATGGTTTTTTCACTAAAAGGAAATAAAATATTAAAGGGATTTTAGTATTTTAAAATCCCTTTAATGAAATCATTGAATAGTATGTAAATGCTAATACCTACAATTATTTATTTTTATAAAAAGGCAAATTTACAACAATAGCTTTAGCTAAAGTATTTCTAATGTTTATAAATATTTCAGTATCAGGTTTTGAGTATTCAATAGGCACATAACCCATGCCTATAGCTTTTTTAACGTATGGACCAAAGGTGCCAGAGGTTACTCTACCAATTACATTGCCATTGTTATCACAAATTTGATATTCATGTCTAGGTATTCCTTTGTCTATCATTTCAAAGCCAACAAGTTTTCTTTTTAATCCTTCTTGTTTTTGTTTTAATAAAAATTCTTTATCTATAAAATTTTTATGATCTACTAGTTTCACTATCCATCCTAGTCCTGCTTCTAAAGGTGAAGTAGTATCATCTATATCATTGCCATACAGGCAAAATCCCATTTCTAACCTTAAAGTATCACGAGCACCTAACCCTACAGGTATTATACCTTCATCTTTTCCAGCTTCGAAAATAGCATGCCAAATTTGTTCAGCATATTTAGGATTAAAATATATTTCGCAACCACCACTACCAGTATATCCTGTTGTAGAAAGCAAAACATTTTTTATACCATCTAAGGTAACCCATTGCCAAGTATAATAAGTCATATCAGTAATAAGTTCAGCAACAATTTTTTGCATTACTTTCATAGCCAATGGTCCCTGAATAGCTAATTGTGCAGTATTATCTGAATCGTTAATTAAATTTTTATTGATTTCTATATTAAATTTAGGAGCATGAGAGCATAACCAATTCCAATCTTTTTCAATATTAGCTGCATTTACTACTAATAAATATTCTTGCTCATTAATTCTATAAACAAGCAAATCGTCCACAATACCACCTTTGCCGTTTGGGAAGCAGGAATATTGCACTTTACCATCTTTGAGAGCTGCTACATCGTTAGATGTTACATATTGTGCGAAATCTAATGCATTTGGTCCTTTAATATATATTTCTCCCATATGAGAAACATCAAATACGCCAACTTTTTCTCTAACTCCAATATGCTCCTCCTGAATACCAGTATACTGTATAGGCATATAGTAGCCTGCAAATTCTGCCATTTTAGCTCCGAGGCTTTCATGAATCTTTGTAAATGGTGTATATTTCATATCTTTATTATTTTTTAGCAAATTTACAATTAATTAACATAACAAAAAAATAATAGAATTTTTTTTAATGAATTTTTATATAATTCAATTTCTTTCTCAGCCACGCAAAGAAAAACTAACAAAAGAAAGGTCTCCGCTGGGGAAATGATTTGATAAAACTACGCAATCACTTTATCCTCATTTAGGCAATTCATGAATTGCCCCTACAATAACTGTATTTGCAAATCATTTTTCATTGCGGGCAGGATACATCTAAAGATGTGTTTTAAGATAACTAATAGTTTTGCTATGAGATGAATAGCTAGCCATAGGGGAGATACTGTAGATGAAATTTCATAAAGAAAAATTAGATTAGGTACTTTCGTCTTTTATCTCAACTA
>Ga0208462_1000154_pt1 | contig 93405 bp, 95 predicted proteins | sample AD_SCU001_MetaG_FD_184452 | JGI IMG/M metagenome (GOLD analysis project Ga0208462, IMG submission 184452) | Active sludge microbial communities of municipal wastewater-treating anaerobic digesters from China - AD_SCU001_MetaG (SPAdes) (version 2) | ecosystem: Engineered > Bioreactor > Anaerobic...
TTTTCTATCATTATAAAAAAGAGGAAGGAAAAAACACCCTTAAAAAGCTTGACAATATTCGCTTTTAGTTATTATATTCATAGTATGATGTGTAAATATGTTAACCCATACAATTTAGCGAGGAACCATGAGTCAACTTTTTAAGTTTGCCTTATTAAAGCGTTTTTTGGCATATTATAAACCTCATTTAAGACTATTTCTCCTGGATATGATCTGTGCTTTTTCATTGGCCTGTATTGATCTCCTTTTTCCATTGTTCACAAGGAAGTTTATCAATCTATGGATTCCTTCTGAACAATTACATTATATGTTCATTGCTGGATCGGCTTTATTAGGTTTATTTATACTTCGTGTTGTTTTTAGTTATATAGTAGGTTACTACGGTCACTACATGGGCACTTTGCTTGAATTCGATATGCGACGAGACCTCTTTAAACACATTGAAACTTTACCATATCATTTTTTTAGCAATCAAAAAGTAGGTCAGATCATTAATCGGTTTGTTGGAGATTTGCGTGATATCGCAGAGCTTTCTCATCATGGACCTGAGGATCTGTTCATTTCCAGTATTATGATTTTAGGAAGTTTTTTTATACTTCTTCAAATAAATCCAAGCTTAACAGTTATAGTGTTCTTTTTTATGTTACTTTTGTTGTTGTTTTCCATTTTTAAACGTAGAGAAATTGAGCGTTCCTACAACAAAGTCAGAGAAAGTCATGGGGAAATGAATGCTCAAATCGAATCCAGCATTTCGGGCATTAGACTTACCAAATCATTTACGAATGAACATTTTGAAATAAAAAAGTTTGAAAATGTGAATCTGCAATATCGAAACTCTTGGAAATCAGTGTATCGAGCAATCGCTGTTTTCATGTCAGGTAATGGCTTTTTAGTGGATTTGCTTAACCTATCAGTTCTTGTAGTTGGGGGATGGTATGTGGTGCAGGGCTTGATCACTATTGGTGATCTTGCGGCATATCTCCTCTACGCTGCTTTTACCCTCCAACCCGTACGCCGTCTTATGTTTTTTATTGAAGGCTTTGAATCTGGCATTTCTGGCTTTAAAAGATTCATCGAACTCATGGAAGTTCAATCGGACATCAAAGATAGAGCCAATGCAATATCTTTGAACAATTGCAAAGGTCATATTGAATTTGAACATGTTTCGTTCAAATACCACGATGGACATCAAAATGTTATCAGCAAACTGAATTTAAATATCTCACAGGGGCAAAATCTTGCCCTGGTTGGTCCCTCAGGTGCTGGAAAAACCACCATATCCAATCTCATTCCTCGTTTTTTTGATGTTACTGAGGGTTCTGTGCGAATTGATGGAATCGATGTTCGTGATTACTCCCTATATTCTTTAAGAAGTAACATTGGTATTGTTCAGCAGGATGTTAGTATTTTTTGGGGAAGCATCAAGGAGAATATTGCCTACGGAAAGATAGATGCTAGCGATCAAGAAATAGAAGAAGCTGCAGAAAAAGCCAGAATTCTTGATTTCATAAAATCTCTCCCTGATGGCATGAACTCATTTGTGGGAGAAAAGGGAGTAAAACTTTCTGGTGGACAAAAACAAAGGATAGCTATTGCAAGAGTGTTTTTAAAGAATCCACCCATTTTAATCCTTGATGAAGCAACCTCTTCGCTTGATAACGAAACCGAAACAGAAATTCAAAAAGCCATCGAAACTTTGTCGATCAATCGCACTACTATTACTATTGCTCATCGTCTTTCAACTATCCAGCAAGCTGATGTGATAGCAGTATTACAAGATGATGGTATTAGGGAAATGGGAACTCATGAAGAACTAATCGAATTAAATGGCTATTATGCCAGATTGTTTCAAGCTCAATACCGAGGATACCTTCCCGATCAAGTATCAGAAAACAACTAAGCTCTTGTGCTTCTTAGGATGCCGGTTCAAGTGGTACAACTTCAATCGAAAAACCATGAAATTCTGTACGAGTGGTGGACCAGGTACGTAAGCCCACTTGACCAGAAGTATATGTGGAATCTTGTGCTGTTAGCACCTGTTGACCATCGATCATTACAGTAAAGGTGTCTCCGTTGGCAATGACTTGCACCTTGTGAGGATCATACCAATCATAGCCCTTTGCACTCACTCTAGCAAAAGGAGCTCTTTCAGAGCCATTGACCCATTTGCGCATGATAAACTCTCCACCACCATAACCTGGATCGTATTGGAAAGTATAGCCATTGATGTTGTTACCATCGACTTCGTTAGCTCTAAGCCACACTCCATAACCGTTGCCTTGCAGTAAATGGGCTATATCAATATCCACCATGAAATCATCTCCAGAATAAGGGGTGAATATTCGTCCTTCACCACTGGAAGTATTGCGCAAAACGCCGTTTGAAGCTTCCCATGTACCTCTCACGGGATTCCATTGATCAAGATTTTTTAGTTCATCGGTCCAAAGATAAGGAGAAGGGGTAGGTGGTTCAGAAGGATCATGAGGATCTGAATCCTGTATTAATGTGGATTGAGTACGGGTAAAAACCCCAAGAACCGAAGATCTGAGGTTGGGAACAGCAGCTATGAGCACTAAAACCAAAACAGCAATAATCAAGGCATACTCTAAGAGAGACTGTCCATCTTTTTTTTGGAATAATTTTAACATAATAGAGAGATTTTACTGTTTTTTTGAGAAAATGTATAGTTCTCAGAAATGCTTTAAAATACAATTATGATTGACTGAAATATTGTATCCTAATAATTTTTAAATTCTTTGTAAATAGTCTATTGCTGAATATAATTCACACTGGATCTTCGAGCGGAAAAACCTAAAGAGAAATCTCCATGGTTCTCCGCCGATAGGGTAATGCTGGAAACGGTATTGCCTTCCTATATTTGAAAAGGAGATTAAAAAATGCATAGATTCAATAAAACGTTATTTTCTTGTTTTGTTACTTTGTTCTTGTTGTTTTCCATAGCTTCATTAAGCTCCTGTAAACCCAAAGAACCCGTGCAAGTACAAGAACCTTCTACTATGATTCTTGCCACCACCACTTCCACTGAAGATTCGGGCTTGCTCAAAGTTCTTGTTCCTGCTTTTGAAGCCAAATTCCCTGTGACTGTTAAAGTAGTATCTGTGGGCACTGGTCAAGCCATCACCATTGGTGAACAAGGAGACGCAGATTGCTTGTTGGTACATGATCGCGCTAAAGAAGACAAGTTTGTGGCTGATGGATTTGGGGCTTATCGAATGGATGTCATGTATAACGACTTTGTTATCATTGGTCCCAGTGAAGATCCCGCGGGCATAAAGACAGCAAGTGATGCCATTGAAGCATTAAAACTCATCGCTCAATCTCAAAGTTCTTTTGTTTCCAGAGGGGATCAATCCGGAACCCACAGCAAAGAACTTAAACTCTGGAAAGAAGCTGGGATTGAACCTATCACACCGTGGTATATCAGCGCTGGCCAAGGGATGGGAGCTGTTCTGTTGATGGCAGATGAAAAGCTAGCCTACACTCTTACTGATAGAGCTACTTATTTAAAATACACCAAAGATGGAAAAATCTCTTTGACCCTTCTCTTTGAAGGATCCACGCCACTCCTCAATCCCTACGGTGTTATACCAGTAAGTAAAGAAAAGCATCCTTCTGTTAACTTCCTTGCTGCAGAGCAATTTGCTAAGTTCATTACCAGCTTGGAAGGTCAAACAATCATTGCTGAATTTGGTACGGCTGATTTTGGCTCTCCTCTCTTTTTCCCAGACTCAGAAGAGTTCAAATCAAAGCAATAAGCATTCTATTGAAGTAATGAATACTCTGCTAGAAGGATTTCTTGAAGCCATTCGCTTGATCATTGCTTTGGATCCAGCAACTTATCAAGCCTTGGGCCTTTCACTCAAAGTGACCTTATATGCACTTTTTATTTCTTCTGTGGCAGGTTTTCCAATAGGAATCCTTCTGGCATTCTCGTCCTTTTGGGGTAAAAAAACCCTCGTTAATCTGATTTATACTTTTATGGGTTTCCCTCCTGTTGTAGCTGGCCTTTTAGTTTATTTAATGTATTCAAGGCAAGGACCCTTGGGCAGTTTGCAATTGCTTTTCACTCCACACGTCATGATAGTAGCTCAAATTATATTAGCTTTGCCAGTCATTATTGGCCTCACCTATCTCGGAATCAAGGCAGTAGATCCCTCAATTGCATCTTTAGCTCACACTCTTGGAGCAAGTAGATGGCAAATCAGTTGGATGGTCCTCAAAGAAATGCGTCTTGCCATACTTGGGGCTCTTATTACTGCATTTGGTGCTGCTATTAGTGAAGTTGGTGCAGCTATGCTTGTAGGAGGTAACATTGCAGTTTATACACGATCCCTTACTACCGCATTGATGCTTGAAACCAGACAAGGAAATTTTGCAAGAGCTTTAGCTTTAGGCCTTATCTTGATCACTGTTTCCTTTGTGATTAATGTTTTGCTGGTAACAATAACTGAAAATAAAGCGTATAGAAGATATGCCAGATCCAGTAGTTAGACTCAACAATCTAAAGAAAAGTATCGGTGAACGAATTATATTGGATGATATCTCTTTTTCATCTTTTCCTTCTGAAATCTTGACAATCATTGGCCCAAACGGCTCAGGGAAAACAACCATCCTTCGTATCATCAATTTTCTTATCAATGAGTCCAAAGGCTCGATTGAATACCAGTTTTCAGGTTTCTCTGCCCTTACCAACCCCCGTAACGATAAGGACAGATTGGCATTAAAACGTCAAATGCACCTTCTCTTTCAAAAGCCTGTGGTTTTTTCAGGTTCAGTTTTAGAAAATTGCTTGATTTGCGGACCTTTGCGGGGCATTAAAATCTCTCGAATTGATGCTTTGGAAGCATTAGAACGAGTTGAAATCGCTCATCTTTATCGACAGTCAGCGCATACTTTATCTGGCGGAGAGATGACTCGATTATCACTGGCTCGAGCATGGCTAATCAAACCTCAATTGCTACTACTTGATGAACCTTCTGCTAATTTGGACCCCCAGGGCATTAAGCTTTTTGAAGATCTTGTTTGCTCTATGTCTTCTGACTTTTCAAGTAGTATTATTTTGGTAACTCAGGATTTGTTTGAAGCTCGAAGAATCTCTCATAGAATAGGATTTTTGCTTCATGGAAAAATCATCGAGATACAAAAGAATCCGGATTTTTTTCAGCAAGCGAAACACGAACTTACTCAGAAGTTTATTTCAGGTTGCTTGGTTTTGTGACACCTTTATACTGAAAAGCATGAAATTTGTTTAGCCTAAAAATCAGGACTTCTTGGAACAAGATCAATTAGCAATTGAAAACCACTTGTGTAATTTTTCGAATTAGACGGATTAACTTAGCTTTATCCTGTTATTAGATGAGGGAATTGAGTATAATATAGCTAGGGATAATTTCTTTGTAAGAGGTGATTTCGAGATGAACAAGATAAAATGGTTATGTCTTTTGGTAATTGGTGTTTTGCTTTTTCAATTTGTCTTTTCTATCTCTCCTATCAAAGCCTCTGAAAACATCATCATAAGAGCATACTCCACAGATTCTGAGATGCTTACAGAATTTGAACGTAGAGGCATGAAGCTTATTGAAGCATATCCCACTTTCGTACTGCTTGAAGCTCAAATCCACCAAATTAGTTTTTTTGATGAAAAAGGAATACTTTTTCTTGAAGAAAAAGACATCCGTATCATTCGGTTTAACGACCATCTTATCTATTCCCAAGCAGATAAAAGCATACAAACACCAAACTATTTTCTCAACAATCCAAGTCTAAACAAGTCTTCTGGTTTATTTGTTCTGCAATGGATTGGTCCAGAAAAAAATGAATGGAAGGAAACAGTAAAAACATACGGTATCGAGTTACTTTTTCCGCTTCATCAATATGCTTGGCTGTGCATAGCTAATACTGAGTTTTTACCTCAGATACAAGGTTTACGTTTTGTGCAATCATGGGGAGCTATCCCATATTCAGCAAAAATTCATCCTTATTTTCTATTAACACCAGAACTCCCTGAGCTTTGCTCCATCCAAATCCAAGTTCAACATCCATTCAATATGACTTTATTTCTTGAACAAACGAAGATTGCCAGAGAAAAAATCGATTTTCAGGATATGGCACCTATTTCAAAACTTTTCATCACTGACCTTCCCCTGGAGACACTTAGTGTCATTGCTACTAATTCACAAGTACTTAGCATTGATCGTTACGAGCCATACGATATCTACAATCATCGCGCGGTAAGAGTTATCGCTTCCCAATATATGTTTAATGGGGTAAATGTTGCCACCATTCAAGGCTTGGACGGTAACGGAGAAATTGCAGGTATTGCAGATACTGGCATTCGAAGTACTCATCCAGATTTCTGGAATCCCACTTTTTCGGATAAAGTAATTGCTACTTTCCCTAGCAATTGGGACGATTATCATTCTCATGGATCTCATGTAGCAGGCACCGTAGCAGGCACAGGAGCTTCCAGTCCAAATGGTCAACAAAAAGGCATAGCTTACAATGCACGTATCGTAGCTCAGAATTTTCTTGGAAACCAAGGATATTACAATACCATTGGTGGTTTATATGCACTTTTAAATGAAGCTTATCAAGCAGGAGCCAGAACTCACAACAATAGCTGGGGGTATAACTGGAGTGCATATTATCATATCAACGGTGCAGGTGAGTATTCTTCTGGTGCTCGTGATATTGATCGTTTTTTGTGGGATCATATGGATTTCACCATGGTTAAGTCAGCAGGTAACAATCGGGGTAGTAACTTTTATATCCCATATTACACCTATTATGGTCCTTACCCTTTTGCACGCGGAACAAGAACAATCACTGCCGATTCTAATGCAAAAAACCTTATATGTGTTGGAGCGCTTGAGAATGAGAACGGCGTCCCAGTTGGACACCCGAGTTCATGGGGACGAACACAATCCATCCAACGTTATATTGCTTGGTTTTCCAGTACTGGACCAACTCATGATGGTAGAATTAAGCCCGATGTAGTTGCCCCTGGTGATCCCCTTCTTTCTGTCAACAGAAACCATATGAGCTCCCCTTACAATTTTTACACTAGCATGTCTGGAACGAGTATGTCAGGTCCAGTAGTCACTGGGGCTGCTGTTTTAGTGCGACAATTTTATAGAGACCATCATCAACTTAGCTCTAATGAGATTAGCTCTGCCTTAGTAAAGGCTACTCTTATCAATGGTGGAAAGCAAGGTCTTCAAGATAGCGATGTCATTCGTTCAAACTATTATTCCTACGATAATCAACCCTTTCCCAAAGATCCAAACTCATTTACAGGTTTTGGACTAATAAACCTTAAAGAATCCTTAATACCTGAAAACAAAAAAGTTTTGCACATAAATGCTTACGATCCCGACCAACATCAACTCGGATTATCCAACCAAAAAATGATTGACACCTATTATATTAGAGCCACTGAATCCACTTTACCTTTTAAAGCTACTCTCGTCTGGACTGATTATGCTGACGCGCTTATTCCTCCAAATGCAAGTTCTTTTGCTCTTAATCAAAAAGATCTTATCAACAACCTTCATTTAGAGATCTTAGATATGCACGATATGTCCAACTACCGTGGAAATCAAATGAAGAACGGTTTTTCATTAGCTAATCCAAATAGTTTTGATCATATCAACAATGTGGAACAAATCGTTCTACCTGGAACTCATGAGAGTATTTATCGAATCCAAGTCTTTTCCATGGATCCTATCACTAGCGACCTTGCTCACAACTTCCATCAACCTTATGCCCTTGTTCTATCTGGAGAAAACATTGCTTGGATAAATGACAACGATTTACCCTACGATTGGAAACCAGTGCAACCCATGAGTTTTACTGCAAGAACCCTATGCGAAGGCATTCAGCTTCAATGGAGTAATCCTATAAATACCTTCACTTCGCCAGCTTATTTTATCCTTCATCGCCGTACCTGGACTGGATTGAATGCTGGCCAACAATCCGTTCAACGTTTTGAAATAGGCACTCATCAATTCCTTGATCAAGATATTTCCTGGGGTGATGAGTATTATTATACCCTCTCTGCTTATGATTCAAACCATAACTTACTTGCTCAAGCTCCTGGGGTGATGAGCGGATGGATTATTCCTCCCTATAAACCGGACCTTTTTGCAGCTCAAACGGGAGAGACTGTTCAGTTATACTGGAACAAACCCAAGCAAGGTACTTGCCCTATTTCTTTATATCGAATATATCGTTCCCACACCAGCTCTCCTCTCATTAAACAAGGGAATACTTTTGCTCCTTACTTTCAAAACGGTACTCTCATTGCTGAACTGCCATCAAGTGAAAGCAACTTCATTGATCGCACAGCATCACCAGATCAAGACTGGTACTATACCTTGGAAGCTGTTGATAATAAAGGTTTTACTTCAGCACATTCCAATCCACTGAAAGTGAAAATCTCTCGTTCAAACTACCAAGTCAAACTTTGGCTTGAAGCTTCTAAAAATGAGCTTTGCCCAGGAGAGTTACTCACTGTGAGAGTATCAATTCAAAATCCAAGCGACAATCCAATCCCACAAACAAAGTTAACTATTTCTCCGAGCCGTGATCTTGGTTTCCAGAAAATTGATGGTATTAGAGGTTTTCCTCTTCCTGATGGTTCCTATGAATTTGATTTGCCTACTCTTGGTTCCCATAGCACTACCAGTTATCTGATGTATTTTGAAGCTAGCAAAAAAGTTACTCAAGATAAAGAAGCTTCGGTGATGATCTCTGTTCTGAGTCAAGGAAAAATCCTTGATAATGTTCTTTTGCCAGTTTTGATCAAAAAATGCCAACAAGGGAATCCTGCTCCATATTTATCTATACAACTGAAAAATTTAGTTTTGGATCCAAACACAGGAAATCGCTACCTTCCAAGAAATAAAGCACTTGAAGCAGATGTATCATGGCAACACATGACAGCTCCTTTTGAGCTGAGATTGGATTGGGGAGACGGAAACAAAGAAGTATTTTCAGCCCTTTGGTCCAACAAAATACTGCTTGAGCACAACTATTTAAACCAGGCCAGCTATCGAGTTTATTTAAATATCATTGATGCACACGGAAAATCAATCCAAAGCGATTTTACTGTGTTGGTACGTGAAGATTAGGAAAATTACTTGTTACTTAATGCGTTTACAAGAACTCTTCGATTGCGAGGACCATCAAATTCCATAAGATAAACGCCTTCCCAAGACCCTTTTACAATTTTCGAATTGTGGACGAACATAAAACGTTGATTACCGATGATGGCGGCTTTGATATGAGCCTCTGAATTGCCCTCACAATGGTGGTAGTTATAGCTTTGGGGAACAATCTGATCTAGTTTTTCGATGATATCCTGGAATACATCTGGATCGCAACACTCATTTATGGTCAAAGCACAAGTAGTATGTGGAACATAGACAAAGAGTACCCCTTCACTGAGTTGCAAATCAGATACAGCTTCATCCAATTTTTCACTTATGTTAATGCATTGTACTTTCTGACTGCTCGTGATCGAAATATTAACAATCATGCTCTTCCCCCTCTGATAGTATTTTTTGTATTTTACTTTAAAAAGGGAATTTAATCGAGTTTTTTTACTATGTTTTTATTGAAGTATTTCTGTGTTTTGATTACACTGTGGATTAGCAAGATCATGCAGGAGAATCTATGAACAAAAGTATTATCGGTAAATGTGGCTTATATTGCGGAGCTTGTGACATTTATTTTGCTACCATCCATCCAGATTATCAAGAGAAATTAGCCAAACACCTTGGTTGTGAAGTAAATGAGCTGAGTTGCAAGGGATGTGGTGAAGTCACTGAGACATGTTGGGGGTACAATTGTGGAATCAATAATTGCTGTGAAACACACTTAGTAGCCTCATGTAGAGAATGCTCACGTTTTCCCTGTGATTTACTTACTGATTTTGCTGAAGATGAGCTTCCTCATCACCATACAGCAATAGAAAACTCCATTAGAATCAAAGAAATCGGAGAAGAAAAGTGGTTGGAGGAACAAGAGAAAAGATGGTCCTGCATTTATTGTTCTCATCCTTATCGTTGGTATAGCACTCATTGCTCTTATTGCGGGGAAAGTGTTTTTAATTGCGAAGATGAGGATGCAGAAAGAATTATTGAAGAGTAAAAAAAACCATGTCTGCAATGTATCATTTACGGACATTAAGAAAAAGTCAAACAATACTAGTTAGGATTCTTCTTTTTTAATCTGAAAGATGGGTTCGATACAAATACAAACCATTGGCTGGAGCTCTTTGAGTGGTCCATTTCTTATACTCATCAATTAATTCTTCAAAAGTGTCAGGAACTCTTACCTGACGTAATAGCATAAGGAATGAAAAACCAATAATTCGGCGAATCATATTGTATAAAAAACGGTTTGCTTGAAAGAAAAGGACTGTAGCGGGTATTTCAGGCAAAGAAACTGCTTCGATTTTTTCAAGATGACAAACAGTAGAGTCATAACGATAGGGCTCTTTGGCAAAAACTCTAAAATCTTTAACCCCTTGAAAGCATATAAAAATAGAGTTCCATTGTTCTTGCGTAAAGAATCTCTTTTCATGCCATACATATCTGCCCAAGAAGGGAGAAATCTCTTGATGATGATAAATAAGGTATATATACGACTTGGACTTGATATTTCGATGAAGATTATAGTCCTCAGGAACTGCTTGAAGACTTACAATACGAATTGATGTTGGTAAATGATGGTTCAAAATTGACTTTAAGGCTTGCTGTTTAATACCTTCGGGAACGTGAAAAGTGATACATTGATCCAAAGCGTGTACCCCTTTATCTGTTCGAGATCCTCCGCTAATCCCAAGATTTACGGGAGAGATATCCCCAAATAATCGAATAAGCGCTTCTTCAATGGTCTCCTGAATACTCTGTTGAGGTGGACTTTTGGTAAAGCCCGAGAAATCCGCTCCATCATAGGAACATCGTGCAAGAAAATGCATAAATACTTAATAAAACCAGACGATAGATAGTACCGGAACAAAAAACAAAACAAAAAAAAGCCAGTCGCGCAGAGTAAAACTGAGCTCTTTTAAATGAGTGCGTTTTTTTCCAACTTGAAAACATCTTGCTTCCATAGCAATGGCTAAATCATCAGCTCGTCTGAAAGCTGAAACAAAAAGCGGTATTAAAATAGGGATCAGTTGTTGGAGTCGCTTAAATAAATTTCCTTTTTCAAAGTTAACTCCTCTTGCAGTTTGAGCTTTTATTAATCGATCAGTTTCTTCGAGAATTGTTGGAATAAAACGAAGAGCAATAGTCATCATCATTGATATCTCCGAGGCTGGTATTCCAATAACTTTAAAAGGACGCAGTAAGTATTCCAAAGCATTGGTTAGTCCAATAGGTGAAGTACTAAGCGTGAGGAGAGATGAGGCAAAAACAAGAAGCACTAAACGGAGGAAGATGTAAGTCGCCGCGAAAACTCCTTCAAGACTTATTTTTAGGGGACCCAAAGCTAACAAAAGAGTCCCTTTGGTCATGAATAGTTGGATAACTACAGTAAAGAGGATCAAAAAAAGAATAGGTTTTAGCCCTCTAAGAAAAAAAGAAAATGGAATAGTTGAAAGAAAAATGAGGAGAATCATCAATACAAGCAATAATAAATATCCAAACAAATCTTTGATAAAAAAAATCATAACAATGAAACCCAAAACAGAAATGAGTTTTGTGCGAGGATCAAGCATATGTAGAAAACTATTAGCTGGAATATACTGGCCAATACTTATGCTTTTTCTAATTTCCATGGTAATGAATATTTTTCAAAATTTCTTTGACAGCGAGATCCAGATCAAATAGGGTATAATCCAAATCAGGTTTGCATCGGCTGATACCAAGCAAAACTTCAGTAATTTCTGGAACCATCAAACCTAAGTCCCGAATTTTATCGTATTGGGCAAAAACTTCTCGTGTTGCTCCAGATAAAGCTATTCTGCCTTTTTGCATTACATACAAAACATCAGTAAGCCGAGAAACCTCATCCATATCATGAGAAACCATGATAATGGTAATGCCTTTTTCCTTGTTAATTTTCAGTATTTCATCAAGTAGTTGCTCTCGAGTATAAGGATCTAAACCCGCTGTGGGTTCATCAAGAATAAGATATTTGGGTTTCATGGCTAAAATTCCTGCAATTGCTACCCTTCTCTTTTCCCCACCGCTGAGAAAAAAGGGTTGACGTTGGTGGATTTTATCATAATCCAAATCTACCATATCCAAGGCTTCAACAACCCTTTCCTTCACACTATGTTCATCCAAGCCAAGGTTCTTTGGTCCAAACCCCACATCTTTTTCAACCGTTTCTTCAAACAATTGCATTTCAGGGTACTGAAAGACCATGCCAACCTTTTGGCAAACAGTATGAACATCTTTTCTTAAATCGAACAAATCCTCTTGATCAACCAGAACTTTCCCCTTTGCATTGACCTTAATCAAACCATTCATATGTTGAATTAAAGTTGATTTGCCTGAACCAGTATGACCAATAATACCTGCTATCTGCCCTTCGTGTATTGTTATTGAGACATCATCTAAGGCTTTCTTCTCAAAAGAAAGCCCAGGATCGTAGGTATAGCTTAACTTGTTGATAATTATGGACATAGGTATTTTACAAGGTCAGTGGTGTTGAAAATATGGGAAGGTATTTCCAAACCCTGTTGTTTGAGACGAGAAATAATCTTGATAATCTCTGGAGGATACAATTTAAAAGAATGTAAATCTTGCTCGTTCATATGAAATAGTTCACTAGGTAATATGTCTTTTACGATTCTTCCTTCAAACAACACCACAGAACGATGGCTTAACAAGACTTCCTCCATTCGGTGGGTAATAAGAATAATGGTAATTCCTTGCTGATTAAGCTCAACGATTTTACTTATTACCATTCTTCGGCTTTTTGGATCAAGAAGCGAGGTTGGTTCGTCAAAGACAATGCAAGAAGGCCTCATTGAAAGAACTGAAGCTATAGCTAGAAGTTGTTTTTGCCCTCCCGAAAGCAGATGGGGAGGCATATGTTTGAATTGAGACAAACCAGTGAGACTCAGGGCTTCATCAACACGTAAGCGAATCTCAGAACTCGGAAAACAAAGATTTTCTGGACCAAAGGCAACTTCTTCTTCAACGGTAGTAGCAACTATCTGATTGTCAGGATTTTGAAAGATCATCCCAACCAAACGACGGATAGAGGTAGTATGGTTGATATCCGAAGTCAGCATTCCATCGACATGAATGCTTCCATTTACAGGAGCATATAGCGCATTCATTAATCGACCCAGAGTAGACTTTCCTGAACTATTAGCACCGATCACCGAAAGAAATTCACCTTGCTTGATAGCAAGACTAAGATCTTTCAGAACAAGAAAATCTTCGGGCTCCTCTGGATATCGAAAGCTGACGTTTCGGATATCAATAAAGGACACTTTATTCTTAACTTATGAAAGTTTCAGCATAGCCAGAGGAGAAGCATCGCCTCTGCGATAACCTACATGAAAAAGACGGACATAACCTCCATCTTTTTCAGCATAGCGATCTTTTAGAGAAGAATATAGTTTGCTCAGGGCTTCTTTGTTGCGAAGTATAGCAAATGCTCTTCTTCTTGCTGCAAGACTTTCGTCCTTGCATAAAGTAATCACTTTTTCAGCTTCTCTTTTGATTTCTTTGGCTCTTGCTTCAGTGGTAGTGATTGTCTCTTCAAGAATCAACGAAACTATAAGATTACGAATGACACTATTTCTTTGAGCACTATAAAAGTTAAGCTTACGATATTTTCTTCCGTGTCTCATTTTTTTTCCTTCCCTATTCTTTCAGCTTTAAACCATGTTGGTGTAAAAATTCTTCTATTTTGTCAACATTTTTCTTTGAAAGTTTGTTATTACCAATCAATAAATCTTCTTTATTTAGATGAGTTAGGTGTTCAACTATGTCAATTTGAAGTTTTTTCAGACGCTCTAACTGAGAGTCTGAAATGGCTAATTCAAGACACATATCCACGATACTCATATTGAGAATGGTATCTTTCACCTTATCCTGAGGTTGCTCATCGACAGGCATCTCATCATCAGAATCGCTCATCTTTTTTGATGGAGTTCGTTCTAATGTATCTTCGTCTGACTCATCAAAATCCTCAGAACTTGCGCTAATCTCTCCAGCTTTGATCTCTGTAATGAGTCTTAAATCGTCCCTGGATAACAAATGCTCAATATCAGGAACTTTCAACAACTCTTCTAAGGTAGAGCTTAGAGATTTCATGCCAAAATTCTTTAATGATAACAAATCTTTACGACTCTTGCTGAATAAATCCTGTATAGTATAAATACCTGCTTTTTTGAATACATTTCCAGTTCGAACGGAAAGAGGTATAACTTCTTCAATCGGTTTTTTTAGAATCTCATCTGTTTCAAGCTGAACTATTACTGGAGCTTCTTCTATCTCTCTCTCCACTGTGATGTTGCTAAAGTATTCAACTAAAATCTTTGATGCGCTCTTGAGAGCAGTCATGGGACTGATTGATTCGTTAGTTTCTATTTCAAGATACAAGGTTTCGTAATTCAGGGATTCGTTAAACATTGAGGGTTTGACATTAAAAGAGATATGAGTAACAGGGCAAAAGCTTGAATCAATGGGAAATGTACCGATTGGATAAGAGGGATCACGGTTTTCTTCTGCTAAATGATACTCGACACCTTTTTGAATAAAGAAGTTAAGACTTAGTTTTGTATCTGGATCTACAATATTTATGACTGGAAGGTCTTTGTTTACAATTTCAACCATACCAGGACAAATAAAGTCACCTGCGTAAATAGTCCCTGGTCCTTTTTTTGTACAGGTAATCACCTTTTTCTCTTTTATATCGGACTTGATCACCATTTGCTTAATATTTGCCACAATCTGGATTCCATCTTCAAGAACACCAGGTATGGCGGTAAATTGATGGGCAATTCCGTCAATATGCACTGCAACAACTGCAGTACCTTCGATAGACGATAGCAACACTCTTCGAAGAGCATTGCCAATAGTTACGCCATATCCTTTGTGCAAAGGACCTATTTTATATTCGCCTTTTCTGCTATCTTCGTTGATAACAGCGAGTTTTAAACTCTCAATTGTGAATCCCATTGATGGCCTCACTTCCCTAAAAAGTTATATTATTTTGAATAGAACTCAACAATTAACTGATCATTAAAAGGAGCATTAGTATTGGCCTTATCAGGCATGCTGGTGACTTCTGCACGATAAGAATTTGGGTCAAAAGTGAGCCACTCTGGAATAGCAACATTACGCTCCATGGAATGTTTTACATAGATGTTCTCTTTTAGCTCAGGTTTAAAAGTGATGATATCACCAGTTTTTACTCGATAAGATGGAATGTTAACATAATGACCATTAACAAAAACTTTTCGATGGAGGACTATTTGTCGCGACATAGCTCTGGAAGGAGCTATCCCTAGACGATAAATCACATTGTCCAAACGTAATTCTAAAAGCTGAACTAGACGATCACCAGTAGGTATTTTCCGCTGGCTTGACGCTTCAACATAGTAACGTTCGAATTGACGTTCCATTAATCCATAATAAAATTTGGCCTTTTGTTTTTCGACCAAATGTATCCCAAAGTCGGTTACTTTGGGTCTTCGACCAGTATTACCATGCTGGCCAGGGGCATACTTCCGTTTTTCAAAAGCGCATTTTTCACTCGCGCAACGGTCACCCTTGAGAAACAATTTCGTTCCATATCTTCTGCATTTTCTGCATGATGATTCAAGATATCTTGCCATAGTATTCTCCTACATTCTCCTTGGTTTTCTTGGTCTGCAACCATTATGTGGAATTGGGGTTACATCACGAATGACGGTAACTTCCATACCTGTAGCTTGAATAGCACGGATTGCAGTCTCTCTTCCGGGACCAGGACCCTTTACATATACTTCAACTTGACGCATTCCCATAGTTAAAGCTTTCTTTGCAGCTGATTCAGCAGCAACCTGAGCTGCATATGCAGTTCCCTTGCGTGTTCCTTTAAAAATGTTGCCAAGTCCTGCGGTTCCCCAACATAATACATCACCATTTTTGTTGGTAATGCTGATAATGGTATTATTGAATGTAGCGTTAATATAAGCCTTCCCTTCAGCTGGGGCACGCTTTTTTCCCTTTTTGCCTTTTACAGCAACTGGTGCAGTTGAAGAAGCATCTGTGCTTGAGCTGGTTTCAGGCGTAGCTACAGGAGTATTTTTAATTTCATCTGCCATTATATTCCTCTCCTTTCATTTCTTTCTATTTCGAACCAATAGTTTTTTTAGGACCCTTACGAGTACGTGCATTTGTTCGAGTTCGTTGACCGCGAACTGGCAGTCCTCTTTTATGACGTGTCCCTCGATAACAGCCTATGTCCATGAGTTGTCGAATGTTTTGAGAGACTTCTTTTCTCAGATCTCCCTCGACAACAAAGTGATCACGAATGATATCTGCAATCCTATCCACTTCAGCCTGCGAAAGATCTTTTACCTTAATGTCGAGTTTGACATTGGCTGCCTTTACAACATCTATAGCATTGACTGGTCCAATACCGTAAATCTTACGAAGAGCAATATCAACTCGTTTGTTCATTGCTAAATCAATACCTGCTATACGCGGCATATTATCCTCCTTTTATCCTTGACGCTGTTTATGCTTTGGAATTACGCAAATAATATAAATTCTACCTTTGCGTCGTACTATCTTGCAATCTTTACATCGTTTTCTAACCGATGGTTGTACTTTCATAAATTCCTCCTATTACCCTAAATACGGTAGGTAATTCTACCTTTAGTTAAATCATACTTACTAATTTCAAGTTTTACGCGATCGCCCACCACTAGCTTGATAAAATGCATCCTCATTTTTCCAGATATATGAGCCATGATTTCTTTTCCATTGCTCAAACGGACTCGAAACACAGCATTAGGTAGTTTTTCAATGACTACACCTTCAGTTTCAATAATTCCCTTGGATTCATCCTTCAAGCTAAACCTCCCAGCTTATATTCTGTCAGAACTTCTGTTTCTGACTCATGTATAAAAACAGTGTGCTCAAAATGTGCTGAATCTGAGCCATCTGCAGTGACTACGGTCCATTTGTCGGATAGCACTTTTACTTGAAAAGATCCTTCGTTGACCATCGGCTCAATTGCAAGCGCCATGCCTGCATTAAGAGAGGTACCTCGACCTTTCTCTCCAAAGTTTGGTATCTGAGGATCTTCGTGAACATTCATCCCAATTCCATGACCTGTATAATCACGAACGACAGAGTAACCATTTTCTTCTGCTGTTTGCTGTACCGCATGGGCTATATTACCGATACAAGAACCGTTTTTTGCTTGTGCAATTCCGTTTATGAGGCTTTGATGAGTAATTTTTAATAGTTTTTTTCTTGAGTTAGAGATTTCACCGACAGGAAAAGTAAAAGCCATGTCAGTATGATATCCCTGGTAGTTGCAGCCTATATCGATTGATACTATATCGCCTTCATGAAGCAGTTTGTTTTTGCTGGGAAAACCATGTATTACTTCATGATTGACCGAAGCACACAAAGCATAAGGAAAACCATACAATCCAAGGAAACTTGGTTGTGCATGGTGATCTTTTAAAAAAATCTGAGCTTTTTGATCAATGATGTCAAGTGAAATACCAGGTTTGATTAATGTTGAAATAAAACCCATTGTCCCAGACAAGATAGCACCACTTTTCTTCATTAGTTCATACTCATGGCTATTTTTATAAACAATCATGTTAAAAACCAGTCTCCAATTTAGCTTTTGAACAGCAATCCAACGCCCCAATGATGCTAGCAAATACTTCTTGAATATTCCTGGATGCATCAATAGGGGTTAACACACAGCATTGTCTGTAGTATTCTGTTACTGGCATAGATTGCTGATGATACTGTTCAATCCGAGTATTTAGTACTTCTTCATGGTCATCCTGGCGTAAATACAAATCACCAGAACAAACAGGACACTTAGTATGAGATTTAAGTTCGAGTGGTGAAAAAACACGACTACAAACGCTACATTGATGTCGGGACATTATTCGGTGTTTGATTGTGTCTGATCCCATACTATTCAAGTATAAAACTCGATGGACTTTAGCGCCATTTTGTTGAAGAAAAGTATCCATCCATGAAGCTTGACCTACAGTACGAGGAAAACCTTCCATGATAAATCCTTTTTCAAGATCTAACTGATCAAGCTCACCCTTAATGACGTCAAAAACTACCTGATCTGGCAGGAGATTTCCCTCATCCACTTTCTTTTTATAGCTTGCAAAAGCTTCAGTTTTCAGGGCTTTGCGAATTAACTCACCTACGCTAACAAAAGGAAGCTTTAATGCCTCAACCAATAAATGGCTTTGAGTGCTTTTTCCAGAACCAGGAGGTCCTATCAAAATCAATATCATCCCTTTAGGAATCCTTTGTATTGTCGCATAGCCAAAAATCCCTCAAGTTGCTTGGCGAATTCGATAGCAACTCCAATAATAATCAATATTGAAGTTCCGCCAAAGAAAAATATGCTCAATTGTGTTCTTGCGAGGAGGGTATTGGGAAGTACTGCTAATAAACCGAGAAATATTGAGGCTGGAAAAGTGATACGATTCAACATAGTCATCATGTATTCAGAAGTTTCTTTGCCGGGACGAACTCCAGGGACAAAACCACCATGCTTTTGAAGATTCTCTGCCATATCATCGGGATTGTAAGTAATGGAAGTATAAAAATAGGTAAAAAACACAATAAGGAAGAAAAACAAACCATTAAACACCCATGAAGTTTGGGTAGAAAGGTAAGTTTCAGCAAATTGAGCAAAACCAGTTCCAGGGATGAATTGAGCAATTACACTCGGGAAAGTAAGGACTGAAGAGGCAAAGATGATAGGCAAAACACCAGCTTGAATAAGCTTGAGAGGAATATAAGTACTTTGGCCTCCAGCAGTTTTTCTGCCAACTATACGTTTGGAGTATTGAATCGCAATTCTTCTTTCAGCTTGATAAACACATATGATACCTGTCAAAGCAAGCACAAACACGAGCAAGGCAAAAGCTAAAGTAGCATAGGTCATGGTTTCGCCTCGGATCATTTGTACAGCTTCAGTGAATGAAAGGGGAATGCGTGAAACAATACCAGTAAAAATAATAAGAGAGACTCCGTTGCCAAGACCCTTTTCAGTAACCCATTCACCAAGCCAAATCAGAAAGAATGTTCCTGCCATCAAAGTAACAATAATGATCATCTTAGCAATAAAGCTTTGATTAATCAGAGCGTCTCTGAAGACAAAATTGGTGAACATGTATGCTTGTAATAGACCCAAAGCAAGACTAAGCCATCGGGTATAGCCAGCAATTTTTCTTCGGCCTTCTTCTCCCCCTTCTTTGGATAGGGTCTCCAGGTGGGGAATAACTACTGTCAGTAGCTGTAAAATAATGGAGGCGTTAATATATGGCAATACACCCAATGAAAAAATGGAGAAATTGCGATATCCGCCACCGGAAAATAAATCGAGTAAACCCAAAAAACCACTATTGCCGACAATATCAGCGATAATTGTTCTATCAATGTAGGGTATAATGACAAAATGTCCAAATCGAATCAAAACAAAAATTAAAACAGTAATGAGTAGGCGCTTTTTTACTTCAGGTAACTTAAGGGCGTTCCAAATATTCTTAAGCAAATCAAGCCTCCTCTACCTTTCCACCAAGATTTTCTATGATAGATTTTGCACTCGCGCTTGCTTTACCCATAATAGTCAGGGCCTTAGTAAGTTCGCCAGTATTCACTACTTTAAAATACTTGGCTCTTGGTGATACCATACCTTTTTCTTTGAGTGCGTCTATGTTTACAACATTGCCAACTTCAAATTCTTTTTCGAGCATTTGGAAGGTAATAGTTGCGGTCCTTAAAGGTTCGAGAGCTTTAAATCCTTTAAATTTTGGTACTCTTCGATAAAAAGGAGTTTGTCCACCTTCAAAACCTATTGCTTTGCCTCTTCCGGCTCGTGCTTTTGATCCCTTATTTCCAAATCCACATCTGACACCTTTACCAGAACCAATACCTCTTCCAACTCTTTTGGATTTTTTGCTTATGCCTTTTCTAACTGGTAAATTACTAATATCCATATTTATTCCTCCACACTATATGCCAAAAAGTTGTTTAAGCGAAACTCCTCTGAGCTTGGCAAGATCCACTGGGTCCATAAGTTGTGTAAGAGCAGCTATGGTTGCACGAGCCGTATTGATGGCATTGTGAGAACCATAAATCTTTGCAATAACATCTTTGACCCCAACTTTTTCCAAAATCTTTCTGACAGAGCCACCAGCTATGAGACCAGTACCTGGAACAGCAGGAGCTAAATAGACCGTAGTAGCTCCTAATTTTCCTTTTACATCGTATGGAATAGTGGTGCCTCGCACAGAAACACGTATTAATTCTCGTTTGGCAGAGTTTATGGCTTTATTAATAGCATTGGGTATCTGATCTGATTTTCCCAATCCTATGCCAACCAATCCGCTTCCATTGCCTACCACCATCAAGACTCTGAATTTCATGCGTTTGCCACCTTTAACGGTTTTTGAAACACGTGAAATATTTACAATTTCTTCTTCAAATTGCTCTTCAGCAATGACAATTTCTTCATCCATAAATGAGCTTAAATCATTACGCATTAAAACTGTATCCCTTCCTTTCTCACAGCGTCAGCAAATTCTTTGACAACACCATGATACTGAAAACCTCCGCGATCAAACACGATCGAAGCAAGTCCTTTTTCGTGGATTCTTTTTCCACATATTTCACCAAGCTTTTTTGCAGCAGCTTTATTTTTTAGACTACCTTCTTTGAATTCATTTCTAAAGCTCGGTTCAATTGAAGATGCTGAGACGAGAGTAATCCCTTTGGAATCGTCAATAAGTTGGGCGTAAATATAACGAAGACTCTTAAAAAAAGCTAAACGAGGCCGCTCAGGTGTTCCTATAACACGCTTGCGGAGTCTTATATGTCTGATAACTCTCATATTGTTAGTGTTCATTATTATTTACCTGCCTTTCCTAAGGCTTTTCCAGCTTTCTTAATCAGTTTTTCTCCAGTGTACCGAATACCTTTGTTTTTATAAGGATCTGGCTTTCTGATTCGATGAATTATTGCAGCCATTAGGCCAACCTTTTCTTTGTCAATTCCCTTGACTTCAATAATAGTATCTGCTGGCACATGGAATGTGGTACCTGGAAAAGCTTTGATGCGAACCGGATGAGAAAAACCAATATTTATTGTAAGTTCATCTTTATCCAAGGCAACACGATACCCAACGCCACTAAGTTCAAGACGTTTTGTATAGCCTACATTCACGCCTTGGACCATATTAGCAAGTAGGGATCTCGTTAAGCCATGGAGCATTTTTACCGTTTTCTCTTCTGATGGACGTGTAACAACAATCTGTTGGTCTTGAATGTCAATATGGATTCTTTTATCAAAACTTCTACTTAATTCACCATTCTTACCTTTAACCTTGACTTCATGTGTTTCTTGATTGATATTAACATCCACTCCAGAAGGGATGGGTATGGGATTCTTTCCTACCTTAGACATTTACCTATCACCTCGGTTTCTTGTTTTTACCACACATAGCATAATATTTCACCACCAATTTTCTCTTTTCGAGCTTGTTTGTCGCTCATAACACCTTTGGAGGTGGATAATATAGCTAAACCCATTCCTCGACGAACACGAGGAATTTTATCGCAAGAAGTATAAATTCTCAGACCTGACCTGGAAACTCTTGACATGTGGTTAATTGCTTTAATCCTGCTGGAAGTGTATTTAAGAAATACTTTGATCCGCTCGCGTTTCATGGAATCAAATCCCAGCTGATAATCATTGATGTAACCTTCATCTTTGAGAATACTCACCACATGTTTGTTGAGTTTGGTAGAAGGAACTTCAACGTAAGGAGCATAAATTGAGTTAGCATTCTTTATGCGAACTAAAAAATCAGAAAAGGAATCTGGTGCAATCATTTATCTCCCCCTCTCTACCAACTGGCTTTCTTCAAGCCAGGAATTTTGCCTTCAAGGGCATTTTTACGTAAACATAGCCGACATAATCCAAAATCACGATAATAAGCATGCGGTCTACCGCAAATTTTACATCGATTATGCTTTCTGACAGCATATTTTGGTGTTTTTTTCGACTTATTGATTAGTGCTAATCTTGCCATCAACTCATCTCCTTTTAGTTCCTGAACGGAAATGCAAAAGCATCCAGTAATGCTTTGGCTGTTTCATCGTTCTTTGCGGTAGTAATAATAGACACGTTCATTCCTCTTAACTTGTCCACTTTGTTGTAATCAATTTCTGGAAATATCAGTTGTTCTCGTATGCCAAAAGTATAATTTCCTCGACCGTCAAATGAATGTGGATTCAAGCCTTTAAAGTCGCGAATTCGGGGAAGAGCAACGTTTATAAGCTTTTCAAGAAAGGCATACATTCGGGGTCCACGAAGTGTTACCATAGCACCTATGGGTTGACCTTCCCTGAGCTTAAAATTAGCTATAGATTTTTTTGCTTTTCTGACTACAGGTTTTTGCAAAGTAATGGATCTTATCTCTTCTATAGTTCTGTCAAGTACTTTGATATCCTGTGTAGCTTCACCCGTACCTCGATTAACAACAATTTTTACCAGCTTGGGTACTTCATTAACATTACTGCATTGAAGTTGTTTTAACAAGGCAGGGACTATCTCATTGAGATACTTATCTTTAAGGGATTGTTCGATACCCTTACGGACAGTATCAACAGCAGCAGAGGTAGTTTCCTTTTTTCCACCTTTTGAAGCATCCTTGCCTTTTTGCTGGATTTGCTGCGGCTTCTTTTTTGCTTTATTATCAGCCATTTTTTATATCTCCTCAGACTTTATCAATGTTTTCGCCACATTTTTTGCAATATCTTGCATACTTTCCAGTGGCCATTTTTTTCCGACCCAATCGAGAGGCTTCATTGCATATAGGACAAACAAGCATAATTTTGCTCTGAAAAATAGGAAGCTCTTTTTCCAGAATTCCCCCTTGAGGAAAATTCTGTTTTGGTTTAATGTGTCTTTTGACAACATTAACTCCTTCAACCAGAAAAGAAGTTTTTTCGACTTCTTTGCGATTAACTACCGCATTGACCTTGCCTCTTTTTCCTTTATCTTTTCCTGTAATAACCAGGACAGTATCGCCTTTTTTTATTCTGGTCATAATTAAACCACCTCAGGGGCTAAGGATATAATCTTCATGTAGCCCTTTTCTCTAAGTTCTCTGCAAACAGGACCAAAAATTCGAGTTCCTTTTGGATTCCCTTCATCATCAATGATTACTGCAGCATTTGTATCAAAACGAACAATACTTCCATCTTTTCGTTTTACTGGAAAATGCGTTCGAACAATCACAGCTTTTTGAACCGTGCCTTTTTTAATTTGTCCGGACGGAATGGATTGCTTAACAGTAACAACAATTTTGTCGCCCACATGTCCATAAATTCTGTTAGAACTACCCAGAACACGAATAACGGAAACGACTTTTGCTCCACTATTATCTGCAACTTTCAAGCGTGAATAGATGCGTACCATTTATTTTTTCTCCTTTCCGCTTAGTCTTCTTGGCCAGGGGTAACAATTTTGATAATTTTCCAACGAACTGTAGCGCTATATGGTCTGCTTTCCTGGATCATAACAATGTCGTTGAGTTTGCTTTCATTCGTCTCGTCATGAGCATGAAATCTACGGGTTTTTTTTACCAATTTACGATATAAAGGATGACCAATCACGCGAAGCTGTTCTTCAACAACACGAAATTTTGGATTTTTATCACTTACCACTTTACCAGTGATTGTTTTTTTATAGCTTTCACTCATCTGGTTCTCTCCCTTAAAATAGTCTCAATTCGGCGAATATCCCGTCGAATATTTCGGATTTCCAATGGTTTTTCCACTTGCTGAAGTTGAAGCTTAAAACGAAGGAAAAAAATCTCTTTCTTCAGTTCATGGAGCTTTTTTTGTAGCTCTTCAACGCCCATTTCCTTTATTTTATAAAGCTTCATTAGACTGCCTCCTGCTCTACGCGGGTTTGAAGTTTTATGCGCATAGGAAGTTTTGCGCTTACAAGACGTGTTACTTCCATAGCTTTTGATTCGTCGACGCCATTAAACTCAAACATAATTCTTCCTGGTTTAACTACTGCTTCCCAATGATCGACGTCTCCTTTTCCGCTACCCATGCGAGTTTCAGCGGGCTTTTTTGTAACAGGTTTATCGGGGAAAATTCTTATCCAATACTTCCCAGTTTTGGATACTGCTTTGGTAATAATCAGACGACATGCTTCGATCTGGCGACTTGTAACACGATGAGGCTCCATGGACTTAATACCAAAGTCTCCAAAAGAAACCAGAGACCCCCGATATGCTTTTCCACACATTCTACCTCTATGTTGTTTTCTGTGTTTCACTCTTTCAGGCAATAACATCCTTACCCTCCATACTCCGAATTAAGGGATGGCATGTTGGAAGCATCAGTAAGAAGATCGCCAGTGTAAATCCACACTTTGATCCCAATGCATCCAAATTTTGTATGCGCATCCGTACAATGATAATCAATTTTGGCACGAATAGTATGCAAGGGCATACGACCCTCTCTAAACCATTCGGTTCGAGCAATTTCAGCACCATTCAGACGGCCAGAACAAGAGACTCTTACGCCTAAAGCTCCATTTTTCATTACTTTAAACATAGCTTGTTTCATAGCACGTTTGAAAGCTATTCTTTTTTCAATTTGTTGTGCAATCGATTCAGAAACAAGTTTTGAGCTCAAGTCTGGCTTTGCGACTTCAACTACTTCAATTTTGAGAATAGCGTTGGTGACTAGTTTTTCCAAGCGTTTTTTCAAGCCTTCGATGCTTGCGCCTCTTTTTCCAATAAGGATGCCAGGTCGAGCTGTAAAAATTCTTACTCGAATTTCATTTCCTCGACGTTCTATTTCAGTTTTAGAAATTGACACATCTTTGCCAAGTTTATCAACTTCTTTTCTAATTTTTATATCTTCTACCAACTGCTCTGCATAAACCGCGGGTTTAGCAAACCATCGAGCTTGCCAATCGTAGATCACGCCTAAGCGATAACCAAATGGATGAACCTTTTGACCCATTATTACTCCTCCCTTTCATCAACGAATACAGTGATATGGGAATTGCGACGTTTCATAATATCAGCTCGTCCCATAGCACGGGGAAGTACTCTTCGATATGGAGTTGCTTCGTCAATTAAAACTCGCTTAACATAAAGTTTGCTTTCATCCATTTGATAATTATTAACTGCATTGGCTGCAGAAGAATGCAATACTTTATAAATCAACCTGGCACCTTTTTGAGGTAGTGCCTTAAGGATGGCATATGCGGTTTCGAGATCTTTCCTCCGCACCAAGGCTGCCACTTTTCTTGCTCGTACTGGCGAGATACGAGAATTTTTATGCTTTGCGTAAACTTCCATAGTTGTTTCCACTCTCCTTATTTCAACGCCGTCGATCGATCAGTTGGTCGACGATGGGAACGGTAAACTCTGGTTATGGCAAATTCCCCAAGTTTGTGCCCTACCATGGCTTCATTTATATATACAGGTATGTGTGCCTTGCCATTATGGATTGCTATAGTGAAACCAATCATATCAGGCACTATGGTAGAGGAACGAGCCCAGGTTTTTATAATCTTTTTCTCACCAGTCAATTTCATTTTTTGAATCTTCTTCATAAGTTTTTCATCAACATAAGGACCCACTCGAACAGCGTCCTTCATGTCTTTTTTTATTTCATTGCCCAAAGTATCCTCCTCGTCTCATTACTTTGCTTTTCTTCTCTGTAAGATGTAACGACTAGTTTTTTTCTTTTTGTTTCTTGTTTTATACCCAAGAGCTGGTTTGCCCCATGGGGTCAAAGGACCGGGATGCCCTACTGGAGCTTTTCCTTCTCCTCCACCGTGAGGATGGTCACAAGGGTTCATTGCAGAACCTCGAACATGTGGTCTTCTTCCCATGATGCGAGATCTTCCAGCTTTTGCTAAAACAGTATTTTCATGTTCGATGTTGCTAATCTGACCGACAGTTGCCCTGCATAGTAAGGGGATATATCGTGTTTCACCAGAGGGTAATCGAACATGAGCATAACGTTCATCCTTTGCAAGCAATTGAGCGCTACTTCCAGCAGTACGGCAGAGAATGCCACCACAGCCTGGAGTAAGCTCAATGTTGTGAATGATAGTACCGGTTGGCATATTAGTAAGCATTAGAGAATTGCCTGGTTTGATATCGGCAGTTTCACCACTGATTACCTTATCACCAACCTTCATACCATTAGGTGCCAGGATATACCTTTTTTCTCCATCGAGATAGCTAATCAGAGCTATCAATGCGGTACGATTGGGATCGTATTCCACTGATGATACTTTTGCAGGAATATCAAACTTATCACGTTTGAAATCAATCACTCGGTAGAGGATTTTTGTGCCACCACCAATGTGACGCATAGTGATTTTTCCCTGATTATTCCTTCCGCCAGATTTTTTGAAGCTTTTAAGCAGAGGTTTGTAGGGAGTATTATGGGTATCAGTAGTTTCGCGCTTGACAGATACTCTACCCCTAGTCCCTGCTGATGTAGGTTTATGTTTTTTTAATGCCATGTAGTCAACCTCTTTCTTGCTACTTTATGTTCAACGACTCAATAGTTTGACCGCTTTGAAGAGCTACAATAGCCTTTTTCATCACTTTAGTAGCTTTGAAAAAACCACTACGAGTACGTTTCTTTTTAGCGTAAATCTTTGTCGTTCGAACATCCATTACTTTGACTTTAAATAAGCTCTCAACAGCATCTTTCACTTCTTGTTTGTTGCAGAGATTGTCAATAAGAAAAGTGTAAATGCCTTCATTTTGACGATACATCGATTTTTCTGTAATTAAGGGTTTTATTAAGACGGTTCTGTTTTTAGGCATTTTGCAACCTCTCTTTCAAACGATTCAATGCTTCTTCAGTAACAAGGAAGCGGTCGTGCATCATAATATCATGCGTGCACACCGACTGCCAATGCATCGGAGTAATCCCCTTAACATTACGTAAACATTGAAAAATAGGTCCATTGGTTTCATCGTAAACAATCAAAGTTTTTCTTTGTAGCAATTCTTGTTGTTGAAGCATTTTAAGTACTACTTGCGTTTTCATTTCTGGGGCTTGAAAATTCTTTAAAACCATTAGGTTTCCATCTTTTTCTATTGCAAGCAAGAAAGCAGACTGGAAAGCCAATCGCTTTTGTTTCTTTGGAAAGGAAACAGAATAATCTCGAGGGCGAGGAGGAAAAGTAACTCCGCCTTTTACCCAAATAGGTGAATTTTTCATACCTGCTCTAGCACGTCCAGTACCTTTTTGTCTCCAGGGTTTTCGAGTGCTATAGTTGATTTCACCACGTGTTTTTGCACAAGCAGAACCAGCACGAGCATTATTTCTTGTTACAATAATGGCTTGATGAATTAGTTGAAGGTGGGGAGTTTCAGGTAAATGCTCGAGGATGAGATCCATGGATCCCCCTGATTTGGTTTCAAAATCAAAAAAGTTTACTTTTTTCATTTTCCACGCTCCGATTTCCTGATAAACACCATGGCATTCTTTCCGCCAGGCACTCCGCCTTTAATTAAGACTAAATTTTTGTCTGGTATAACTTGGACAATCTCTTTGCCTAATTCGGTGACTTTCACATTACCGAGTTGACCTGGCATTTTTTTGCCTTTAAACACTCGACCAGGAGTTAGGCGGCAACCGATTGATCCGGTTCTACGGTGGGACATAGCACCATGAGAAGCAGGTTGTCCAGAAAAATTATACCGTCTCATTACCCCAGAAAAACCATGGCCTTTTGAGGTTCCTGTAACAAGGATTTTGTCTCCATCAGAAAACATGCCAATATTAATAGCATCGGAATCAGTAGGTGAAAAATCCATAATTTCATACATGTGCTTGTAGCATTGACCGATTTTTTTAAACTGGCCTGCTACAGGTTTGCTTAAACGATTTTCTTCCACAGGTAATATGCCAACTTTAACGCTATTATACCCATGTTTATCTGAAGTTTTTCTTTCAATAATCATTGCATCCGGTACATGTAAAACGGTAACCGGAATCATTTTCATATCTTTCCATATGTGGGTCATGCCGATCTTAAAACCCATCATGCGTAAACTCATCTTATCCTCCCTATTGCTACAATTTGATTTCAATATCAACGCCAGCGGGTAGATCAATATTCATTAAAGCTCTCGTAACATCAGGAGAGGGCTCATATATATCAATCAATCTTTTGTGGATTCTTATTTCAAATTGCTCGCGTGAATCTTTATCTACATGAGGAGAACGTAGTACAGTATAAACCGATCTTCTAGTGGGTAAAGGAATTGGACCACATACTCTGGCTCCAGAGCTTAAAGCTGTCTCTAAGATTCGCTTAACAGATTGATCCAAGATCCTGTGATCGTAAGCTTTTAGTTTAATTCTCATTTTTTGAACTGACATTTTGCCCTCAACTTCCCTCTCTATTTCAAGATTTTAGTAACTACGCCTGCGCCAATAGTTCTTCCGCCTTCGCGAATGGCGAATCGCAATCCATCATCGATAGCGACGGGATAAATCAATGTCACAGTCATTTTGATGTTGTCGCCAGGCATGGCCATCTCGACTCCATCAGGGAGTTTGATTTCTCCAGTAACGTCGGTGGTACGAAGATAGAATTGAGGACGATAACCGGTAATAAATGCTTTGTGTCGTCCGCCTTCTTCTTTGGACAGGATGTAAACTTCGGACTCAAACTGAGTATGGGGATGGATGGATCCGGGTTTGGCAACGACTTGTCCTCGTTCCACTTCAGAGTGTTCGACGCCACGAAGGAGTAAACCTACGTTGTCGCCGGCCTGTCCGGAATCCAGAATCTTGCGAAACATTTCTACTCCGGTACATACGGTTTTGCGGCGTTCTTCGGATAGACCTACAATTTCCACATCTTCTCCGGTTTTGACCTGTCCACGTTCAATACGACCCGTGACTACCGTGCCGCGACCTGTAATGGTGAAAACGTCTTCGACAGGCATAAGGAAAGCTTTATCGAGGGGACGTTCGGGAAGAGGAATGTATTCATCGACGGATTTGATGAGTTCCCAGATGCATTTGGTATCAGGATTAGCCTCCGAGAGATCGCCTTCGGCTTCAAGAGCTTTGAGGGCAGAACCACGAACGATAGGAATTTCCTGTCCAGGGAAACCATATTTGTCGAGGAGATCACGGACTTCTTCTTCGACGAGTTCGAGAAGTTCGGGGTCATCGACCATATCTACTTTGTTAAGGAATACGACCATACGAGGTACATTGACCTGTTTGGCGAGAAGTAAGTGTTCACGGGTTTGGGGCATAGGGCCATCGACTGCAGATACGACGAGAATAGCGCCGTCCATCTGAGCAGCACCGGTGATCATGTTTTTGATGTAGTCGGCGTGACCAGGGCAATCAATGTGAGCATAGTGGCGATTGGGGGATTCGTATTCGGTATGGTGGACGTTAATCGTAACTCCACGAGCCTTTTCTTCGGGAGCGTTATCAATTTCATCATATCGTTTAGCCACGGTATTGCCTACGGTAGCTAATACCTTGGTAATCGCAGCGGTCAGGGTGGTTTTACCATGATCGATGTGACCAATAGTTCCCACGTTAACGTGAGGTTTAGTTCGTTCAAATTTCTGCTTAGCCATTATTTCCTCCTTTAATTGTTTGCAAATAGCTTTCTGGAACTCGCTCATAAGTATCGAATTCCATAGTATAACTGCCTCTGCCTTGAGTGACTGAGCGCAATTCGGTGGCATAACCAAACATATGCTTTAATGGCACCATAGCACTTACTATTTGGGTCACTCCAACAGAGTCCATTTTAATAACGCGTCCTCGCTTGGAACTAATAAGTGAAATACAATCTCCCAAATAACTTTCTGGAACATAGACTTCAACTTTCATGATAGGTTCAAGCAAGATGGGATTTGCTTTTTCCATAGCATCTTGAAAAGCTCTTGATGCAGCAAGGCGAAAAGCAATCTCGGACGAATCAACGTTGTGATAAGATCCATCAATAACTCTTACCCCAACATTAATAACTTCATAACCCGCAACTACGCCATTCTCGAGTGCATACTTCACTCCTGTTTCAATAGCAGGAACATAATCTTTTGGTATGACACCCTGTTTAATAGCATTTTCAAAAACAAAACGCTTACTTCTATCCAAGGGGCCTTCAAGAGGAAACAGCTCCAGTATGACATGCCCATATTGACCATGCCCACCAGATTGCTTGATATGTTTACCCTCTCCCTTAGCCTCCTGAAGAATAGTTTCTTTGTAGGCTACATCAGGACTTCCAAGGTTGACTTGAACATTATATTCACGATACAACCTATCTACAATAATCTCAAGGTGAAGTTCACCCATGCCTGAAATTACCGTTTGATCAGTTTCGGGATCAAAACGAAATTTAAAAGTAGGGTCCTCCATTGTAAATTTGGATAATGAGTTAATCATCTTGTCTTGGTCGACTTTAGTTTTCGGTTCAACAATCATAGAAACGACGGGTTCTGGAAATGAAATGGTCTCGAGAGTGATGGGATGATTTTTATCGCAAAGTGTTTCTCCGGTAGTCGCTTTTTTTATACCGACTAATCCAGCGATATCACCTGCACGAAGCTCATTTATGTCTTCCCTTTGGTTGGAATGAAGACGGATGATACGTGATATTCGTTCGTTCGAATTGTTGGAAACATTGTATACGTAAGAGCCTGTGGTTAAGACTCCAGAATAAACGCGAGTAAAAGCAAGAGAACCAATAAACGGATCAGCAGCGATCTTAAATACAAGAGCGCTCAAAGGTTCGTCGGTAGTTGATTGTCGTGATTCTGTTTCTTTGGTGTCAGGGTTTATTCCTTCAATAGGTGGAATATCTACCGGTGAAGGAAGATAGTCTACTATAGCATCCAATAACTGTTGAATGCCTTTGTTTTTGAAGGATGAACCACAAACTACCGGGAAAAAGATATTCTGATGACAACCAAATATCAGAGCCTTTTGAATTTCTTCAACGGTAATTTCATCACCGTTTAAATATTTTTCCATCAACTGATCATCGATATCAGCTATAGCCTCTAATAATATAGTACGATATTGCTGAGCTTCTTCTAACATATTTGAGGGGATAGCCTCGATAGTGAAAGAAGAATCTGGCAAGTCGCTTTTTGACTCTTGTTGCGTAAAAACAATGCTCTGCATGCGAACTAAATCAATCACACCTCTCAAGTCGCTTTCAATTCCAATGGGAATTTGCAAAGCAACAGGCTTTGCACCCAACTTTTCTTTTACGTCATCAAGCACCTTGAAAAAATTGGCGCCAGTCCGATCTAATTTGTTGACATAGATCAAACGTGGCACTTTGTACTTATCTGCTTGTCGCCAAACAGTCTCAGATTGAGGTTGAACGCCTCCAACCCCACAAAAAATGACTACAGCGCCATCAAGGATACGTAAAGCTCTTTCGACTTCAACTGTGAAATCTACATGACCAGGAGTATCAATTACGTTAATAATATGATCTTTCCACTTTGAAGAAATAACTGCTGAAGTGATGGTAATTCCACGTTCTTTTTCTTGTACCATCCAGTCTGTAGTGGTATTTCCATCGTCAACATTTCCCATACGATGGATGGTTCCACTGTAGTAGAGTATGCGCTCTGTTGTTGTGGTCTTACCTGCGTCGATATGAGCAATAATGCCAATATTACGCAGTTTCTTGATCCTTTCACTTCCAGTAATATCTTTTTGTCCTGTCACTTACTTATCCTCTCTGCAATCATCTCGATACTACCACTTGAAATGAGCAAAAGCTTTGTTGGCTTCAGCCATTCGGTGGGTATCTTCACGTTTTTTATATGCATCACCGGTTTTGTTGAAAGCGTCAATAAACTCGTTGGCAAGCTTAATCATCATGGGTTTGCCCTTCTTTTTGCGAGAAGACGTGATGATCCATTTAATCGCTAACGAAACACCCTTTTCATAAGGTACTTCGGTAGGAATCTGATAGGTCGCACCACCGATTCTTCTAGGACGAACCTCGACCACAGGACGAACTCTATCAATTGCAGCCTCTAAAACCTCAACCGGCTTATTTTTGGTTTTTTCGGAAGCAATATTAAGTGCGCCGTACATGATCTTCATAGCACGTTGCTTTTTGCCCTCTTGAAGCAATTTTCCAACAAATTGAGTGATTAATATGTTGCCATATAGAGGGTCAGGTTGTAATTCTTTTTTGTTGATCAATTTTCTTCTTGGCATTACTTAATTACACCGTTCCTTTTTTTGGTCTCTTCGTACCGTACTTTGAACGACTTTGTTTGCGATTTACGGTTCCATCGGCATCAAGAATTCCTCGAACGATGTGATAGCGTACACCTGGCAAATCCTTGACACGACCTCCGCGAATGAGCACAACAGAGTGTTCCTGCAGATTGTGACCAATTCCGGGGATGTAAGCAATTACTTCATACCCATTGGACAATCTAATCTTTGCAATTTTCCGAAGAGCCGAATTTGGCTTCTTCGGCGTCATGGTACGTACAATTGTACATACTCCACGACGTTGAGGACAACCCTCCAAAGCACGGGTTTTTGACTTCCTCTTTAAAATCTTTCTTGGCTTGCGAACCAACTGGTTAATCGTAGGCAAATCTCCACCTCATCAATCATATCAAATAAAATTAAACAAAAACACAAATAAATAAAGCACAAACGTTGATTTTACCAAAAAAAACCTTGCTGTCAACACACCTTGAGCTAAACGAACAACTCCTTTTCTTTTTCTTTTTCCTGCTTTGGGCTGTTAAACAAATTTACACTTTTAATACCTAATTTCCTCCGATATGCCCTAACGCCCGATCCTGCAGGAATAGGATGTCCAACGATTACAGCTTCTTTCAAACCTTCAAGATTGTCAATTTTTCCCTTAATTGCGGCATCCGCAAGTATTTTGGGGGTTTCTTGGAAAGAAGCTGCAGATAAAAAGCTTTCAGAAATCGATGCAGCTTTAGTAAGCCGGAGCAATAATGCCTCATAAGAACAGGGGGTTTCGTTGCGAGATAAAAGCATACGATTAACCTCATCAACAGAGCTTTTATCTACAATATCTCCAGGCAGAAAATCACTTTCCCCTGAATCTTTGATTCTGACACGTTTCATCAGTTGCCTTACTATGACTTCAATGTGCTTATCATTGATGTCAACGCCCTGGCTTTTATATACTTTTTGAACTTCCTCAATTAAATAGTTTTCTGCAGCCTTTCTTCCACGCGTTTTAAGGAGAATATGAGGATTGAGTGATCCTTGGGTAAGTTGTGTACCGGTTTCAACAATATCACCATCTTTGGGTAATATCGAATATTGATATGAAATCCTGTGTTCTTCAACTTCATCGTTTTCTGAAGTAACTGTGAGTATGACTATATCAGCTTCTTGTTTTATGGAAATCTTGCCTCCAATTTCTGTGATATAGGCCTCGCCTTTTGGTCTACGAGCTTCAAACAGTTCTTCAACTCGGGGCAAACCACCTGTGATATCAGCTCCAGTTACACCACCAGTATGAAAAGTTCGAAGTGTAAGTTGTGTGCCAGGCTCACCGATCGATTGGGCAGCAATTACTCCTACCGCTTCTCCAACCAGCACTTCTTTTCCGGTAGATAGATCCTTTCCATAACATTTAGCGCAAACACTTGAATCGGAAAGACAAGTCAATGGAGAGCGAATCCAAACTTTTTTAATTCCTGCTTTAATGATTGATAGTACTGCTTTTTCAGTGATTAAATGGTCTTCCTTAACAATGACTTTACCTTTAGGATCAACAATACTTTTCGCTGCATATCGACCAATGATTCGTTCTTCTAATGCTTCAATCACAGCATCATCTGCGGTTATTTCTTCTACTTCTACCCCTTCAAGGTTTCGTTGAATTTTAACTTCCTGAATCTCAGCCTCATCGACCAACAACGCATCCTCATACGTAATTACATTGCCTTTGTCCACAATAACTGCTTTGGTTTCGGGATGAATAATTTTCTCGTCAGCAACTAAACCTACAATCTGCTTGGAGAGGGGTTTTATTACTTTGCCTGCAATTACTTCACGATGTTTAACAGAATGCTTGCAATCATTTTCTCGGATAACAATTGAATGTGCCACGTCAACCAAGCGACGGGTCAAATAGCCTGAATCAGATGTTTTCAATGCGGTGTCAGCTTGACCTTTTCTGGCCCCGTGGGTCGATATGAAGTATTCTAAAACATTCAATCCAGAACGTAAATTGTTTTTAATGGGGAATTCAATGGTTTTTCCAGTAGGATCTTGCATCAAACCACGAATACCGACCATTTGACTTACCTGGGCTGGATTACCTCTTGCGCCTGAAGTTGCCATCATATGCACGGGATTAGTTTTTTTAAAGTTTCTAAAAGCTTCCTTGCGAATCTCATTGGTAGTTTTATTCCAGGTCTCTACTACTTTCTGATGTCGCTCGTTTTCAGATAGCTTTCCTTCTTCAAAGGATTTATTCAGTAGTAAAACTTTTTCTTCTGCACTTTTAATGATGGTTTGCAAGTTGGGAGGGGTAACCATATCATCAATACCAATGGTAATGCCAGGTTTGGTGGCATACTCAAAACCCAATTTTTTGATCTCTTCTAATAGATCTGCAGTTATGGCATCGCCAAGTTTAATAAAACAATCTTTTACTAATGACTTTACTTCTTTGGAGTTTAATGGGTGATTAATGAAACCCAACTCATTTCCAATCTTTCCTTTGGTTTGAAGCATACGTTGAATACGTTGATTCAAAATTGCTCTTCCGACTGTAGTGTCAAACTGCTTACCATCGTGCCATACTTGTATTTTGTCGTGAACGCTTATACGTTTATGGTTGAATGCGGTAATAACTTCGAGAAGAGAATGGAAAAAGGGATTTTCACTGTGTTTGACATCATTATTCTTGGGATCATCGTGGTCTAATGTTAGGTAGTAAATACCTAAAATAATGTCTTGAATAGGAGACATGATTGGAAATCCATTTGCGGGAGACATAAGGTTTCTTGATGAAATCATGAGAGTTTCAGTCTCAGCAATGGCTGGAACTGATAAGGGCACATGGACTGCCATCTGATCACCATCAAAGTCTGCGTTAAACGGAGGACAGACCAAGGGTGGAATCTGAATTGCTTTTCCTTCGCAGAGCGTGACATGGAAGCCCTCTACACCCAATCGATGCAAAGTTGGAGCTCGATTTAACAGCACAGGATGATGTTGGATAATTTCATCAAGAACTGACCAAACCACTGCATCATATTTTTCAATTTTGAGTTTTGCGGATCTTAAGCTCTGCGCAATGCCTTTACTTACCAAGCGTTCCATAACAAAAGGCTTAAACAATTCCAGCACCATCTCTTTGGGAAGACCACATTGATCGATGGCTAATTCTGGGTTTACCACAATGACAGATCGACCAGAATAATCCACACGCTTGCCCAACAAATTTTGGCGAAAGCGTCCTTCTTTGCCTTTAAGAATATCGCTCAATGAGCGCAAAGGACGATTGGCAGTTCCAAGAACAGGTCGAGTTCGTTTGCTATTGTCAAACAAAGCATCTACTGCTTCTTGGAGCATTCGTTTTTCATTTTGAACCATGATGTCAGGAGCGTTAACTTCAATCAATTTTCTTAAGCGGTTGTTGCGATTTATTACACGTTGATAAAGCGTGTTTAAGTCAGAAGTTGCAAACCTTCCTCCTTCAAGCTGCAACAAGGGACGCAAATCGGGAGGAATGACAGGGATGATGCCCATGATCATATCACACGGATTGCGATCGGTGCTGATAAAGGCCTGAACTGCTCCAAGTCGCTTTACCAGTTTATTTTTCTTTTGAAAAGAGGAGTTTATCATGGAAGATTTCAGCTCATGAAACAGATCTTGTATGTTGAGCTGTTTTAACATCTCTTGTATAGCCTCTGCACCCTTTTTTGCAGTAAATTTAGCACCACTATCAAGAAGTTCTCGATACTCATCATCCCTTAGGGTACTACCCTTGTTTAAATCGGTATCTCCAGGATCAATGACCACATACTTTACAAAGTAAACGATTTCCTGAAGGGTTTTTGAGGTTATGTCTAAAAGGAGCGAAATATAAGGTACTGTCTTGAGAAACCAGATATGGACTACTGGGGCAGCTAAATCAATATGACCCATCCGTTGACGACGGACTTTGGAGCTTGTTACTTCTACGTTGCAACGATCACAAACAACGCCTTCATAACGTTTTCCTTTGTATTTGCCACAACGACATTCAAAATCTTTAAAAGGGCCAAAAATCTTTTCACAGAACAATCCATCAGGTTCGGGTTTGTAGTTACGATAGCTGATAGTTTCAGCCTTTTTTACTTCTCCCTTGCTCCAGGAAACAATTTCTTCTGCAGAAGCCAAATGTATAGAAATTGCTTCATAGTCATTATTAAAATCTTCACTCACTTTGGGCTGAGTTACATGAGGATTCAATTGAATCTGATTCATGTAGAATAACCTCCTTCAGACTGCTTGAGCAGTCAATTAGCCTTCCTGCTTTTCTTTTTCTAGTTTTGCTTCTTCAACAACTGTTTTGACTACTTTGGGTGGTGCTTCTTCGTAATGAGAGAATGCAAGATCAAAGTAACCTTTGGCAGCGGTAATTGATCCGATATCTGTAGTGTATCGAGTGAGTTCGTTTAATGGCATCTGAGCATTAATGATTTGCCAATTTCTATCAGCTTCAACTCCCAAGACTCTTCCTCTTTTTGTGTTCAGGTCATCAATTACTGATCCCATATATTGTTCTGGAACATGAATAGTTACGTTCATTATGGGTTCAAGGAGGACAGTTTCACCTTCTTGCATTGCCTTTTTAAAAGCCATAGAAGCTGCAATTTTGAATGCAATTTCTGAGGAATCAACGGGATGATATGACCCATCATAAACTACTACCTTTACATCCTCCACTGGGTATCCTGCTAAAATACCTTCATTCATTGCCTCATGAACACCTTTTTCAATTGCAGGAATATAATTTTTAGGGATTGCTCCTCCGAAGATCTTGCTTTCAAAAAGGAATTTTTCTCCCCGTGGAAGAGGTGAAATTTCAAGCCAACAATGACCAAATTGCCCGTGGCCACCAGACTGTTTTTTATGTTTCCCTTCGACTTTTACTGCTTTACGAATTGTTTCTTTATAGGATATGCGAGGAGGTTTGAGGTCAATGCTAACAGAAAATTTACGTTTTATCTTCTCTGCTACGACATTGAGGTGGGTTTCACCAACCCCATAAATAACAGTTTGTTTAGTGTCTTCATCTCTAACAATTTTAATCGTGGGATCATCTTCTTGAATCTTTGGAATCACTGCACCAAGCTTATCTTCATCAGCTTTGTTGCTTGCATATAAAGCCATTGCTGCATTTGAATTGGGAAGAGGTACCCAGGGTATTTTAAACTTTTGATCTGAACTTGATAGACTGTGTCCGGTTTTAGTAAGCATTAATTTTGTTAAAGCGCCAATATCTCCTGCACAAACAGCATTAGCGTTTTCTTGTTTTTTTGCAACAGGGAAAGATAGTTGTCCCATTTTCTCTTCTTTGTCTTCGTCAACGTTGAAAAGTTTTACATCATTGCTTAGGGTTCCTGACATTACCTTAAAGAGAGTAATTTTGCCAACATAAGGGTCTGTTAAGGTCTTGAATACTAAAGCAGCTAAAGGACCTTTGGGATCTGCGCTTAGTTGCACCTTATCGCCTTTGTCGCTTAAAGTTACCTCTGTTGGAGCAATGTCAAGAGGTGAAGGAAAGTATTGGATGATGAAATCCATTAAGGTCTTGATTCCTATGTTGGCATAAGCAGAAACAGGTACAACTGGGATCAAAGAGCGTTTGGCGATGGCTTTTGTAAGACAAGATTTGAGCTCTTCACTACTTATCGTTTCACCAGAAAGATACTTTTCCATCATATCATCATCAGCTTCAACGGCTGCTTCAACAATTTCAGCATAAAGCTCTTCAACTTCTTTGCTTTGTTCACTTGTTAAGTCTTTTTCACCCTGTTCTGTAATGACTTTTTTATTTAATATGTCGATAAGTCCTGAAAAAACACGATTTTCAAGCAAGGGCAAAAACAAGGCTGTACATTTGTTGCCAAAAGTTTGCCTGATGGATTGATAGACTTCATGAAAGTCAACATTATCTCTGTCCATTTTATTAATGATGATAGCACAAGGCTTTTCAATCTCTTCGCAGTAGCTCATCATTTTTTCTGTCCCTGTCTGGATTCCAGAGGTAACATCAACCACTACGACAGCAGTATCAGCTACACGAAGACCTGCTCTGACTTCTCCAACAAAATCAAAATACCCTGGGGTATCAATCGTGTTGATTTTAAGATTTTTCCAATCAATAGGCACAACGGAAAGATTAAGACTTATCTGTCTTTTAATCTCTTCTGGTTCAAAATCTGACAAGGTGTTCCCATCGGGTACTTTTCCCATCCGATCGATCAGTTTTGAGTTGAAAGCAAAACTCTCCGTAAGGGTAGTCTTGCCAGCACCTCCATGAGAAGCAAAGCAAATGTTTCGGATGTCTTTAGTCTCGTAAGCTAATTTCATCAAGTTCCTCCAAAGTTAATTCTTTTTCTTCTAAAGGCGATATAATTGGCTCTTCCATCTGAATTTCTTCTTCTTTTACTAAATCGATTTTTATTCCTAATCCTTGTAATTCATTGATAATGACTCGGAAGGATTCTGGATTGTTACTCTGGCTAATCATTTTTCGGGTACAAATAGATTCGTAGGCATTCAAACGGCCTTCGGTGTCATCAGATTTTACGGTAAGCATTTCTTGCAAAGTATATGCAGCTCCATACGCTTCAAGAGCCCAAACTTCCATTTCTCCAAATCGTTGGCCTCCAAATTGAGCTTTTCCTCCCAAGGGTTGTTGAGTGATTAATGCGTAAGGACCTGTTGATCTTGCGTGTATTTTATCTTCAACCATATGATTAAGCTTCATAATGTATGCATATCCAACCGTAACATGGTTAGTGAAAGCTTCTCCAGTGTATCCATCGTAAAGAATTTGTTTTCCATGCTCATGAAAACCAAGGTTTTGTAGTTCTTTTAGCATTTCTTCAGGGGTCACGCCAGAAAAAGGAGGAGTTACGCAATAATGTCCAATTTTCTTTGCATATAATCCTAATAAAGCTTCCATAATTTGTCCGACATTCATACGCGAGGGGACACCCAGAGAGTTTAATACAATGTCAACAGGGGTGCCATCTTCAAGAAAAGGCATGTCTTGAACAGGCAAAATGCGAGAAATAACCCCTTTATTTCCATGACGACCAGACAGCTTGTCTCCTACTTGAATTTTCCTTTTTTCACCGATATAGACCTTGACTATCTTGTTGACACCAATAGGCAAATCATCTTCATCTCGTGTAAGAACTTGAATTCCAATGACAGTACCACGTTCACCGGGAGATACTCGAAGAGAAGAATCCTTAACATCTTGACCCTTTTTATCAAACATTGCTCGCCAAAGCTTCATTTCAGGGGTAAATTCACTTTCAGCTTTTGGAGTAATCTTTCCAACTAAAATATCGTTGGGTCCCACTTCAGTACCAACAAGAATGATTCCAGTTTCATCAAGGTTTTTAAGTTGTTCTTCGGGGACGTTGGGGATATCACGAGTAATTTCTTCGGGTCCTACCTTAGTTTCTCGAACGCTTACTTTGTATTCTTTGATGTGGGTAGAGGTAAGAACATCATCAACAACAAGTTTTTCGCTTAAAACAATAGCATCCTGATAGTTGTATCCCCGCCATGGAATGTAGGCAACCAAAAGGTTTCGACCTAAAGCCAATCGTCCTCTGTCCGCGCCACCACCATCGATGATGGGCATGTTTTTGGACAACACTGCTCCTGCTCGAACCAAAGGATGTTTGTTGACCACGGTATCTTGGTTAGTACGCTTGAACTTGTCAAGAACCTCTTCACTTTCTTTTCCAACTGATACTTCTTCCACCCCTAAATCAATAAGTTTTGCAAGTAAGTCCTGATCAAGCACTTCGCCTTCTTTTGCAATAGTTTTTGATCCTAAAACGACATTTTTAGCCAAAACCAAAGGTTTACGAAGTTTTTTATGTTGTAAAAAAACATCACTTGTCTTTAATTTGTCTTTGGCGATCACAGTAATGCTTTCAAGATTTTGATCATTCATTAGCATAAACTGATCGTTAGTCAAAATATCGCCGTACCTGATGGTTTTGGAAATGGGCTTCGAGGAAACAATGATTTTGTTGTCTGGAAGGTTTTCTTTTTTTACAAAGCGGATTTCGTATACAGGTAATTCGATAATATTGTTTTCAGGGTCATATACTTTTACAAAAGACTGTTTGTCATTAAAAATACGATTTAGTAGGGTTGAAGTTATCCGCTTGCCTTCCTCAATGAGAACTTTACCGGAGCTGAGGTAATACATGGTTTCAGCACAAGTCATATCAATCAAAGCCTCATTTTTTTCGTAAACTACTAGTTCAGCAAGTTTGATAAGCTCAAGGTCTTCCAGTTTGGCGTGACGAACTTTCGCCAAACCTTTTTTAAACATTTTGTTGAGCATTACACCGTCAATGACTTCTTCGACAGTGCCTATGCCAGGAATATCCTCACAAAGAACTTCATTGATTAGATTCTTGTTGAAATGTCCAACTTTAATGGTTTCAGATCCATTTTCTGTGGAAGAAATTACAATGCGGGTAGAATCAACGTAGGAAACTACCCCACTTTTTTTGCTGGTGACTACAGATCCACTATCAATAGCTGCTTTGGGTTCAAGGCCAGTACCGACCAAAGGCACTTCTGGGCTATTAAGAGGGATAGCTTGATGTTGCATGTTACAACCCATCAATGCTCGGTTTGCATCATCATGCTCAAGAAAGGGAATTAAATTAGCTGACACAGAAAACACTTGCAGAGGGGAAACGTCAATATAATCAACTTCTTCTTTGCTTACTTCAGAAATCTCAGCTCCTTTACGTATCACGCACCAATCACTAGTGATATGGTTTGTTTTAGTGTCGATGGGTGTATTGGCTTGAGTAATACGAAACTCTTCTTCATCGTCAGCAGTTAAGTAGTCCAATTGATCTAATACACGACCTGCTTTTACTTTTAAATAGGGCGATATGATAAAACCACGTTCATCGATCCTGGCATACACATTCAAGGAGTTGATAAGACCAACATTCTCGCCTTCAGGCGTTTCAATTGGACAAATTCGTCCATAATGGGAATGGTGAACGTCGCGAACCTCAGCACCTGCTCTCTCTCTGTGGAGTCCACCTGGTCCAAGAGATGAAAGCCTGCGTTTGTGTGTAAGTGAAGAAAGAGGGTTGGTTTCATCCATAAATTGACTTAGCTGACCCAAACCAAAAAACTCATTGATACTCGCAAGCAATGGCCTTGGGTTAAAACAACTTTGAGGTGATATATCCTCTTCAGGAGTGATAGAAATTTTTTCATTCATGTTTTTCCAACAACGGAGGAGTCCGATACGCATATTATTTTTAAGCAATTCGCCAACGAGTCGTACTCGTTTGTTTCCAAGATGGTCACGATTATCTGTAGATCCCTGACTGTTGTCGATTTTTGAAAAATAACGAATGATCGAAATGATATCTTGAGCAGTTACAATGCGTTCGTTTATCTCTAATCCAAGTTTTTTGTTGACTTTATATCTTCCTACTTCACCTAAATCATTCCTACGAGGATCGAGCAATACAGAATAAAATTGGCTGTCAGCATTTTCAGGAGTATACCTTTCACCTGGTCGAAGTTTGAGAAAGATAAACTTTTTTGCTTCTTCGATGGAATTAGCTTCATCCTTAATAAAAGTGGCTTTGGCATACTCAGAAAGTACCTTATCGTATATTTTAATGTGTCGCATCTGCATTTTGGAGATTTGTTCGAGCATCTCTTTGGTGAGAAGTGTGCCTTTAGTGAAAATATCATCACCAGTGTGGTAATCATAAATATCTTCAGCTAATTCTTTTCCTTCATGGAGAAAAAAATCGTCGTTGCGAGTCTCAACATTGACAATGTTGCGCTCTAAGAAAGCTTCTCTCATTTGATCATCATTTAATCCCAAGGCACGTAAAACCATGGTTGCGGGAATTTTTTTGCTTCGTTTGTCTAAATGTATATAAACGGTGTTGTCCGGCTCAGTTTCGAATTCAAGCCAACTTCCTCTATCGGGAATAATTGTGGCTTTATGTGTCCATTTGCCAGTTCTATTGAAGTTGATGCTTTCAAAATAAACACCTGGGGCTCGCGTTAACTGTGCTACAATAACTCTTTCAACGCCATTAATAATAAAAGATCCCGTCGGAGTCATATAAGGAAAAGGTCCAACTACTATCGATTGTTCCTTCATTTCACCAGTATCAATAAAAGTGATACGCACCATCAACTTCATGACTCCATGATAAGTGCGACCTTTTTCTTTGCATTCGATAGGATTGGAGGTAGGCTGATCAATGGAGTAATCCACAAACTCAACAATGACTTTTCCAGATCTTCTTGATTCGTCGTTGGATTGGAATTCATCTAAAAGCTCTTTAAGACCCTTTTCAATAAGCCAGGCAAAAGAGTTTTTTTGAATTTCGAGTAAATCGGGAGCTTCTATAAATCGACTAATCTTGTTAAAATCCTTGATATTTACACCTGGATTCACTATAACCTCTCCTTATAAAAGAAAAAATCGCAATAAAGCATGTTGCAAAATTACCAACATGCGTAACACTTTCAACCTTTTAAAACCATCAAACTTTTATTATATATAAAGTATAATCTTTCATCAAATAAAAAAAAGGGAAAAAATATAAAAAAGCAAGAGGAAAGAGGAATGAATGCAAAATAAAATGGAATTTGGTATAGATATTGTGGATATTTCGAGAATTCAAAAAATGATCGACACCTTTGGATCAAAATTTCTTTTAAAAGTTTTTTCACCCAGAGAAGTGCATGAAGCAAAGGCAAAAGGCCATTTCGCTCAAAGTCTTTCAGGTAAATTTGCAGCAAAAGAAGCCTTTATAAAAACCTGCCCAGCTGGTGAATTCAAAATATTCACGTTTTCGGATATAGAAATTCTATCGGATGAAAGTGGGAAGCCTACATGCTTTTTTCAAGGATCAAAAAAAGATGATATTGTTCTTTCAATATCTCATGAAAGAACCTACGCAGTTGCTGGAGTTATAAGAATTTTCCCATAAAAAAAAGACCCCCAGATTAATCTGGGGGTCTTTTTAGTTAAATGTTAGGGTTTTGGATAAGTGATCGTTATGATTTGTTCTTTGCCTTCCCAGGCTATTTCACAACCAAGATTTTCAGTAACAAATCGGATGGGTACCACGGTGCGTCCACTCACAATTTGAGCAGGAACATCCATCGGAGTAGCTTTACCGTTAACAGAAGCTTCTTTTTTTCCGATAGTCAGTACAATTTTTGTAGAACCCAATTCATAAATTACATCTTGCACCAGCTTGGTAGCGGGATTTTGAGTGAAATCAATTTTGGCGTTGAGCTGTTCACCAATAAATCGGAAAGGAACTAAAGTGCGTCCACCAGTGATGAATGGGGGTACATCCAAAGTTTTTTCGACTCCATTGGTGCTTCCTTTTTTGTTGCCAATCTGAAGGATGATAGTATATCCAAACCAGAATTCAACAACTTTTTCCATCGAATTGCCAGCAGGATCAACAGCTTCAATTTCTAATTTGGCTTTTCCTACCTTGCTTAAACGAATATCATGCTCGAAGCTACCATCGCTTTCAATATACACAATTTCACCATTAATGGTAAGTTGGGCATCAGCTTCAGTCTTTCCTTTGACGGTGGTGCGAGAGCTAGTGACAACGGATCCTGGAGTGGGGCTAATAATTTCAACTTCGGGAGCGATGTTGTCAAAGAAAATTACATATTCGCGGGTTAGGGTATTTCCGCCTTCATCTTCAGCACGAATAACAAACTTATTTTCACCCTGTTCAAGTTCGACCTCCAGTTCGAAGGCACCATCTTTATCAGCTACAGGAACTTTTTTGTCATTGATATAAACCAGTTTGTCGTACTCAAGAACATCCACACCATAGCGAATGGTTTTGATCAATGTAGTTCTGCCAGCAATCACAGCTTTGTTGGTGGTGGATATGGTTCGTGCTTCAGTAGGAACTTCGATTACCATCTCGGGTAAAACAGTATCAACTTTGATTTCCACTGTTCTGATCTCTTCAGTTCCAAAAACATCTCGTGCATAAAAATTGAGCTTGGAGACATATTGTCCAAGATCGAGTACCTTAGCGCTTCCGTCATATTTGATAGTCTGTTCATCATTTTCATCCCAATACACGAATATTTCTGCGTTGGGTGAGGAACAAGTAAAACCTACCATAGGAGGCTCAAGATACCAATCGTTGCGGCCCTTTTTGCCACCAGTGATTTGGACTTCGGTGCGAGGTAGGGGGTCGTTGATGTTGAAGGTGTCTGATTTAACGGGTTCAGTTTCTTTAGAGGTAAAAATGCTCAAGTAATAATCGGCTTTGACTTCACTGGGGTTCTCTATCTTTGCTTCACGTTTGATATTAATAGTCAGATCTTCTCCGCCAGGAAGCGTAGATGCAGGATAAAAGTGGATAACATTTCCCTTTGATTCCACTTTGTCCACTTCTTCGCCGTTGACTAAAATTGCTTTGGCTGGAATAGATGAAGGGACTTTGGAGCTGGCTGGAAATTCGATTCCAATATAATCGTTGGAAGTCAGGGCACCATTATCACCAAGACTGGCTTTTATGAGCCATTCCCCAACTGAAGAAGCATTTCTTGGCTCTACAGTTACTTCGCCTGCCTCAAGCTTTGCTTCGGTAAGTACAACAGGAAGAGTGTAAAGATAATCCTTTGCTGAAGCAAATTTGTAGCCAAGTTTTATCTCGCCAGGAGTAGGAGGGTTCATGATACCAGCTTCAGCATTAAAACGGATTTCACAAGTATCTCCAGCTTTCAATTCTACTCCTGAATAAATTGTTGCTTCAGTTTTGTTGAATGTTACGTTGGTAACAGGAACATCGTTGATGAGTATGGCAGCGGGAAGAGAATTGGATGGCATTTTTGCATTTTCGGGGAAAAGAACCTGGATCCTATCTGCTTTTTTGAGGCTTTCATTTTCGTCTAAGATAAAAGCAAAGGAGTATTCTGCAGTTTTGTTTACTTTAGCAGGATTAACCTTGAGTACTGCCCCACCTTTAACAATATCGTATGGTTCAGAAGCTACCCAATCTTGATCTGCAGGCATAGTCGATACTTCAATTCGATAACTTCCAGGTTTGGCAGGGTTGATTATTCCTGCTCTTTCAGAAATCAATATCTCAACACGACCAGAATCAGCAATTTCCACTGGAGTATTGAAAATAAGATTTAGACCACGGGGAGAAGGACGAACAGAAAGAGGAGTGCCATTAACTAAAATAGCATTTTCGGCAATCACATTTCTCGAAAAAGTGGTTCCTTCAGGAAACTTAAGCCTAAGCAAAGCCTCACCTTGCTTTAACCAGCCACCTTCACCAACATTAAAAGATATTTTGTAGCTGGCAAGGCTTCGGAAGCTTGGAGGAGTTACTTCAACCACAGGAATACCTGTGGGTACGCCAATTTTGCTCTCGACAATAGCTACTGGAGTTGATGGAACAGGAGTAGGTTCAACTTTGTTGGCAATTTTATATATGTAGTTACCAGGTTTTTCTGGATTTTTGATTCCAACTACGTCTGGAACCGTAATGGTGATGTCTCTGTAGCCTTCGATTGCTGGATCAAGGGCGATATGAGAATTGAATTGAATGCTTTTTTCAGTTTTGGTATCAACAATGATTGGAAGACCTTGACAAGCAGAGCAAGGAGAAAGACCAATGCTCATCGACTCAATAATTCTGGTGAGTTCTTTGTTTCGAGCTGCAGGATCCTCAGGAATAACAGGAAAAGTGGATTCAACTGGCCACCAAAGCTTAATATAGTCATGCACTTCAAGCTTTTTTTCTATTGTAAAATGAAATTTGTAAGTAGCGCCAGTGGCTACTTTTCTTGGAACTACTTCCATCCAGTGATCTTTAATTGCGTAGGATGAGTCGGGGGAAGAAAACAAGAAAAGACCAACAAGAAGGATGGTTGAAAGCAAAACACTAATAAATTGTCTAAAAGATCTACCCATTCATTACCACCTTAACATAACTTCTATCGAAAGAAGCCCTAATATTTTGAAAAGCACATTGGAATAAATAATAATTTATTCATCTTGAAAATCAAGCAGTCTGCCATTTAAAATCACTTTTCGTGCTTTATTTATTCCCCATATATAAGGAATTTGTTGGAAATTTTCCACCGATAAAAGCACCAAGTCTGCACGTTTTCCTTTTTCAATGCTCCCTGTTTTTTTGCTTAGACCACAGGCAAAAGACGCGTTAATGGTTGAGGCATTTATTGCTTCCTGAATACTTAAACCCATTTTCAAGACAGCAAGTTCCATCATTATTTGCATAGAATAACACATACAAGTGCCAGGATTAAAATCGGTACCAAGCGCAATGGGAACATTGCCATCTATCAACTTTCGTGGATATGATGGATCGTGCTGTTTCATGTTAAAGGCAGTTCCTGGGAGAACAACTCCCACAACCTCAGAATCAGCTAAACGACGAATGTCCTCGGGTTTAACTTGCATTAAATGATCAGCAGAAATGGCATGAACTGATACAGCCACCTCAATCCCCCCGATAGAGAAAAATTCTTCAGTGTGTATTTTTGGTTTCAATCCATATTTTTGACCCTGTTCCAAAATCCACAGAGCTTGCTTTGCATCAAATGCATTTTTTTCACAAAACACGTCAATAAAGTCTGCAAGATTCTTTTCGGCAACCACAGGGAGAACTTCTCGAGCAATATAAGCAAGGTATTCTTCAGGACGGTTCGTATATTCACCAGGAAGAGCATGGGCAGATAAAAGAGTAGATGGAATCAGCATGTCAAAATCTTTGCTCAGGTCTCGGTTGATCTCAAGTGCTTTGATTTCAGAATCAAAATCAAGCCCATAACCACTCTTTACTTCGCAACTGGTTGTTCCGTGTCTGAGCATCTGTGTCAGGTACTTTTTGGCCTGACGATACAAATCAGCTTTACAAGCTTTTCGTGTCAGCCCAACGGTATAATGAATTCCCTTTCCACTGCTGAGATTGTTTAGATAATCTTCTCCTTGAATTCGTGAAAGAAATTCATCCTCCCTGGTGCCAGCAAAAACTAAATGGGTATGAGGATCGATCAAACCAGGCATCAGCAAATTATACTCAGCATCAAGTACTGGTATGTCGTTGTATATTCTCTTAAGATGAGTATCATCTCCAAAATCGCTAATGAGACTATTTTGCACTAGCAATGCTGCATTGGTAAGACACTCGAGCTGATTTTGAGCTTTTCCTCTCAAGGGTTTGCCATTTTCTGAGCAACAGAGGAGTAATTGAGAGATATTAGTGATTAAAAAAGTGTTATGCTGCATCGTTAAATGTTAAACCGAAAATGAACAATGTCGCCATCTTGAACAAGATATTGTTTACCTTCGACACCGAAGCAGGCATTATCCTTGCACTCCTTGAAATTGAAATGATTTTTCTTGAAGTCATCATAGTGAACAACTTCAGCACGTATAAAACCGCGTTGAATATCGCTATGGATTTTGCCAGCAGCAATAAAGGCAGTGGATCCTTTCAATATGGTCCACGCCCTAACTTCATCTTCACCCACTGTAAAAAAAGTAGTCCACCCAAGAAAATCATAGACTTTTCTTAAAAAAACATCTAATACTGGCTCATCAATCTTGTAAAGCTCAAGCATCTCTTCGCGACTTTCTTGATCTAACTGAGCTATCTCTCTTTCAATGGATAAGCAAAGGGGCAAGAACTCATCTTTTGGATAGTTGCTTTTTAACTGATCTGACAAATCGTCGCTCTTCCATTGATCCTCGCTCATATTTAGGATAACAAAACGAGGAATCACCGAAACAAGACCTAGGTTTAATGACCATTCTAAAGCTGTTTCGCCAATGGTCGAAAGTGATTCACCGACTTCAATGCATCCTGCAATTGCTTTTGCCCATTCAATTTCTTTTTTTTTGTTCAAGTCTTTCGCATTTCTTGTGCAAAAACGATCTAAAATATCCAAATCCCTAATCTTCAGATCGGTAAGGAAATTATCATATACTTGAGTGGGGTTAATTTTTTCTTCCTCATACATTGGAAAGGTTCTTAGAACATAGACAATAGTATCTACATTTCGAATATCTTCGTAAGGTATGGACACAGAAATATCCACAAATGAAAACTGTAAACTGGCAAAAATTGTTTTCTTTGGACGAAATGCCAAAGAAAGCTCATTTACTCTGGTGTCAGGAACTATGGCAGTTCCAATATTTTTTTTTCCTTGCTGTATTGTTTGACCCTGGGATAAGACCTCAAAGAAGGCATCAGATCCACTATTGTCTAAACCTAGTAATGCAATCTTCATCCCAATAAACCTGGAATATCTGAAGGCTTTTCAGCTACTTTTACTCCTGCTTGTTCTAAAGCCATGACTTTACTTTCTGCTGTGCCCTTGCCCTGAGATATGATAGCTCCAGCATGGCCCATTCGTTTTTCTGGAGGAGCAGTTCTTCCGGCAATGAATGAAACTACCTTTTTACTTTTCAGGTGGGCTGAGATGTATTCAGCAGCTTTCTCTTCTGCATCTCCACCGATTTCACCAATCAAGACAATACTTTGAGTCTCTGCATCGTGCTTAAACAATTCGAGAACGTCAATAAATGAAGTGCCAATAATAGGATCTCCCCCAATTCCTATGCACGTGGAGGTACCAAAACCCGATTGGCTAAGATTGTAAACTATTTCGTAGGTTAAAGTTCCTGATCTCGATATCAAACCGACAGGTCCCTGTTTGAAAATATGTCCAGGCATAATTCCAATCTTGGCCTTCCCAGGAGAAATGATTCCAGGACAATTTGGTCCAATCAATCTGACTTTTTTTTCTTTGAGATAATGGTTGACCTTCATCACGTCGTGCACAGGCAATCCTTCAGTGATACAAACCACGAGTGAAACCCCAGCATCAGCAGCTTCAACGATTGCATCTGCTGCAAATTTTTCTGGAACGTAAATGATGGATACATTTGCAGATGTGGCTCTGACAGCTTCGAAGGCTGTATTAAAAACAGGGACTCCATGAATGCTCGTACCTCCTTTTCCAGGAGTTACTCCACCCACTATGACTGTACCATAATCAAGCATTTGTTTTGCGTGAAATGATCCATCTCGACCAGTTATTCCATGGACAAGCACTCTGCTGTTGTTGTCGATTAAGATACTCATTATTTTGCCTCCGTTATGTTTTTGACAGCGGATTGGATTGCTTCATTCATATCAGTATAAACACTGAGCTTAACTTTTTGCAGGATCTCTTTTGCGGATTCATCGTTAGTTCCAATCAAACGCACTGAAAGAGGAAGCTTAAAGCCAGTAGTTTCAATAGCTTGAACCAAGCCCGTTGCAATGTCATCACATCGAGTGATTCCGCCAAAAATGTTTATTAGGACTGACTTTACTTTGGGATTGGAAGACACAATTTGAAGAGCTTTTATCATTTTTTCTGGATTTGAACTTCCGCCAATGTCAAGGAAATTTGCTGGCTGCCCTCCCCAGTATTTAACAACATCCATGGTTGCCATAGCTAAACCAGCACCGTTAACAATGCAAGCAATATTGCCATCCAGAGAAATATATGCCAAACCAGCCTCCCTTGCAATTCTCTCTTGCTCAGTTTCTTCATCATCTTGCTTTTGAAGCTCAGCATATACAGGATGTCTAAAGATAGCGTTATCATCTATCAGCATTTTTGCATCAAGTGCCACAAACTTCCCATTTACAACAATTAATGGGTTTATTTCAACCAAACTTGCATCCTCTTTAATATAAATGCTGTGAAGCTGTTCGAGCAGAAGAAAAAAATCAGCTAAAGAGGGAGCCAAGGTTTCTTTTAAAAAAAACTTCGTATAAATTTGACGAACTTCGTAATCTTTTAAACCAAGCACCAAATCTACTGGAAGCTGATAAATCAATTCAGGATTTTTGCGTCCAATTTCTTCGATATCGACTCCTCCAGAGGGAGACATGATAAAGACAGGCTTTTGCAAAGCACGATCTAAAGTGATGCTTAAATAGTATTCATTTTGAAAGGGAACTGCTTGGGATATAAGTACCTTTCTCACAGGACATTGCTTGATAGACATCGATAAAATTTGCTCAGAAGCTAATGCAAGCTCTTCCTCGTTTTTGCATAATTTTACTCCGCCTGCCTTACCTCTTCCACCAACAGGAACCTGAGCTTTTACCACAAGGGGGAAACCTATTTCTTTTGCATGTTTCAGTGCTTCAATGCTTGTTTCAGCAACTTTTTCATTGGGGGTAACAATCGAGTAAGATCTAAATACTTCTTTGGCTTGATACTCTAATAACTTCAAATTTCCCTCCGTAAGTTTTTTATAGGAACCTAATGCACAATATCTTCTATCCTGTCATCTCGTTTTATGCTTATTCGTTTGATGTTAAAAGCTTTCAAAGGAAGAGGATTAAGACCTCCATCCGAATTAAAAGTAGCTTTAAAACCCAATTCGATTGCTAAATCATTCACTTCTTTGTTTGCGTTGCCAAATGGCACTGAAAGAAAATGGACCTTTTTGTTAATTTTGCTTTCTATCAATTCTTTAGATTTCGACAAATCTGCTTTTACTCGGTTTCGATAAGCGGTATGTGACTCAAGAGTTCCATCGGGTAGGGGTATTTTACTGGTTAATGCAGCATGTAAACCCTCTGCTTCATTCACATAAAAATGAGCGTTATGGGTATGAGATTCAATACTGAAAATACGTGAGCTTTGTAGTTCTGAGAGTTGCTCCCAAGAAACAAAATCCCGGAAAACGCCAACACGACTGGTAAGAACAAAAAACAAAGCTGATACTTCATGCTTTTTCAGTATAGGGTATGCTTCTGAAAAAACCCCAACATAGCCATCGTCAAAAGTGACAAGCACAGGATTAGAAGGTAACTCGGCTTTACCGTCAAAGTAAGACATCAACAGAGTGGGAGACACTATATGGAAACCATTTTCTTTTAAATAGAGCAAATCAGCTTCAAACAGTTCTGCTGATCGTGTATATATGTTGCCTTTTGGGGCAATATTGTGATACGACAACACATATAAACTGTTTTCACTCACTTTAACTCTGATTTTTTGATATGGAAAAAGGGTTTGATTCAAATTGAGTTTAGATGAAAAAACACTGATTTCGTTGATTGATTCGGGAAGATCAATTTTTGGGAAAATCCATTCACCATTAAAATCTGTGACTGTTTCACTCATTAATGTTTTATTCACAGTAAGGTAAACTGATTTGCTAGCTTGAAATCTTCCCTTGACAGCAACGAATGGCTTAGTTACTTCCACAACACTTTGCGGATGGACAATAAAAGGTTCGGAATTACATATGATAAAAGAAGAAGAACTGCTCAAGACTTTACCCGATGAGTCCTCGGCATGAAATGTTAAAAAATGAGTTCCCTCGTTCCAAGTATAAGGAATAAAATAGGAACCAACCCATAAATCTTGTTGTTTATGGTTGTTGAGAAAAAATCTGATGCCATTATCCAACTCAACATATGCTTTTCTTATTAGAATAGAAGAACTCATCTGAAAAGTTAGTTCGCTCCCACTCCTGGATAAAGACGGATTAACGCTTACATCCAAAGCATGTGACCTATTGTCAACTATTAAGGCAATAATCTCAGAATCCAAAAGAAAGACTCCATCATTTTTGACCCATGCAACAAAAAAAAGTGCACCATCTTGGAAGTCACGAGTATCAATATTTGCATATAGAGAATTTTCTTCACTAATCAAGGGAAGATCAGTTCTTTTTCCTTTTAAATCAATCAACGAAAGGAAGTACTCCGCACTGCTGGGAACCGATCCTTTCAAATTGATTTTAACGAGTTGGAAGCCATGGATCATTTCACCTGAAAGAGGTAAAACAATCGAAAGATCAGCTTGTTTAGCAAAAACAAAGCCTGCAGGTATAAGGTTTGTGATCATATAAAAGACTAGAGCAAAGAAGATAATACACTTTTTTTTCATCGTTTTCATATGTAACCATTCAGCAAAGATTTGTCAAGTTTTTTGGTATCCCTATTGACATCGATAAACTTACCAAAACCACCTTTAAACTTGACTTTTAGGAAGGGATATTCTTAATATAAGAATATGTTTACAGAAAATGTTTTTGACAATGATTCAAAAATTATAGTTAATCTTGCTCATATAGGTCACAACTATCACAAGCTTATCAAAAAGCTGATTCAACCAGGAACAAAGACTATCGCAATGGTAAAAGCTAACGCCTATGGTCACGGAATTAACGAAGTATCCAAACATCTTGAAACTATTGGCATTGACTATTTAGGTGTTTTTTCCGTATCCGAAGCCTGTAAAATTAGAAAGGCTGGAATTGAGTCACCCATACTTATCTTCGGCATCCCTCATCACACCTCATTTCAACTGCTGTCTGACTTGAGTGTCTCCTTGGTGGTAAGCTCTCCAAACGAACTAAATGAAGTTGTTGAATGGACAAGTTCCAACAAGCGCAGTTTGACAATCCACATCAAAGTCGATACTGGTATGAGCAGGTTAGGTTTTTTTCCTGAAATGGCTAGAGAAGAAATTCGAACTACCCTGAGAAAATATCCAAACGTTCTAATAGAAGGTCTTTGTACGCATTTTGCAGAATCCTCCGCTCAAGACAAATCTTTTACCCTTTTGCAAGGTGATATTTTTAAACATCTAATCAACTTGTTAAATCGTGATGGTATTCATATTCCTGTGATCCATGCTGCAAATTCAGGAGCTGTTCTGCATTATCCTGAGTTTCATTTTTCTGCAGTCAGACCAGGAATATTGCTATATGGAATAAGTCCAGACGAAACACAGATCCCTGAGTTAAAACCAGCGCTAAGTATTGAATCTTATGTTGGCAACATTAAAACTTTAGCCACAGGATCATACGTGAGTTACGGCAGGACATACCGATGCTCTCGTCCAACTACGATTGCAGTCATCCCTCTTGGCTACGCGGATGGATTGCCTTTGGGTTTGAGCAATCAAGGAAATGTCATCATCAACAACTTCCTTTGTCCAATATTAGGTTCAATTTGCATGAATCAGTTCATGGTTGATATAAGCAATTGCCCTGGAGCTACTATCGGCTCAAAAGCCATTCTGATAGGCTATAGTCAAGATCACTCCATCTCGGTACACGATGTAGCAAAACAGGCATCTACTATTCCATACGACATTCTTTGCAGATTGCCCTCATGTGCTCATCGAATTTTTTTGGAATAATCTCATAAACTTTACATTTAAACCGCAATCTTTATAATTCATATGTTATGGATCTGATCTGTTCTTTATTTGAACTTGTTCAGATTATTAAACTAACGGAAATGTTATGGACGGAGGATGTTGCATGGGTAGAGAAAGAAAAATAAAAAAGCTTCGCAGAGAAGGCATTCTGGAACCAGTAAAAATCGACAAAAAAAGAGCATCAGCTCTTAAAAAGATATTTATATGGACTACCAGCCTGCTTTTGTCTTTTGTCTTTGTTTTTGGCTTATGGGCTTACATCGCAAAAGACACTCAGGCCACAGTAAACGGATCAAGAATCATGACCCAAGACGTTGAAACAATGCTCGAACCTGTCAAGAGAAGCATGCGTTCTCAAGGACAGGATCCTGACGCCAAAGATCAAGAAGTTACCATCAATCAATACAAATCCGAAATTGTTGAGATGCTTATTGACAACAAACTTTTCGAGCAATATGCCAAAAACAACAATTTGACCGTTGCTGAAGAAGAAATTGAAGCCAAAATTGACCAAGAAATTAACACCATTAAAGCTTCATATGAATCTGAAGAAGCTTTCTTGAAAACTTTAGCTGGATCAGAACTTGGAACCATCGATCGCTTAAGAGAAGAAATCAGAAAATCTATTAAACCCCAAATGCTTGAAGAAAAGATACTCGGAACCATGTTCAATGACATTAAAGTTAGCGAAGAAGATGCTCAAGCTTTCTTTAATGCTCCAGCTTCGATCCAAGCTCAACGTTTGCTACTCAAGTTGAACTTTGAAACTGCGAGTGAAGAAGAAGTTAAAAAAAGAGAAACAGAGCTTCGTGATATTCGCGAAAAACTGCTTAACGAAGAAATCACCTTTGACAAAGCTATTGAGACACATAGTCAAGATGAAGCAAGCCAACCAAATCAAGGTAGCGTATCCCTTCAAGAAACTTCCCACCCCAACGAACCCGAGTTATTCCAAACCGCTAGCACTATGTCTATTGGAGAAATAAGTAGTATCATAAAAACCTCCTATGGTTTCTCACTCATCAAAGTTAATAGCATCAACTACAACAAAGAACGCTATGATGTCCCTGAGTCCGCAAGCATCAAAGCTATGACATTAAAAACAGAAGAAGCTGCTCCTATTGACCCCCTTAAAGAAGAGGCTCCTTCAACCGAAGAAAAAGCAAAAGGTCTTGTTAAAACACTCCGCGAAGGAAAAGAAAAATTTGATACTATAGCTGACCTTTTTTCTGTGAGTCCCGAACTTAGCAAACAAGCTCAAACCGTTTACCGTGGTCAAATGGACCCTGTTAAAGAAGCAGCTATATTTGATCAATTAAAACCAAATGAATTTTCTGATCCCATACCCTCTACCAACACCTTTGAAATTATACAACTTCTTAGCAAAACTCCTGCCAAAAAGGCAGTCTTTTCAGAATTAAAAGACCAGATTATCGAAGAAATCACTATGCGAAAAAAAGGCGAAATCAGAAGCAAGTGGATTCAAGAACAACGTGAAAAGGCAAAAATTAGTCGTAGCAATGCTTGGGTGAGAATATCAGATTTTTATCAAGCCACCTTTGGAGCGTTTTTTGAAGATTTGGGCAATTGGATTCGTATATACACCGTTGATCCCAAGCCAGAACCTACACCCGATGGATCAGAAGGTATGCCAATCAACTTCCCAGGCGATTCAGCAGGTTTTGATCAAACCTTCAATATCCCTGTCGAAACTGAGGATGTTCCTTAAGGAGATTTAATATGGCCAGAAGAAGTCAGATAAGAGCAGAACAAAAGAAAAAATTGCTCATTGCAAAATGGTTGCTTCCTTTGATACCAATCATCATCATTGGGGTTGCCTTTACCTGGGTTTTCCAAAGTAAAGATATCGTAATGAGAGTAGGCTCCGAATCCATTACACAAGCAGAATTAGATCTTGAAATTAAAAGACTCAAACCCCCAGACTACGATCAACGTATAAAATCGATGGATGCTGAAGACAAAAAAGCAGCCGAAGAAACCCTCCAAGCCAAAGCCCTTGAAAACTTAATGAAACTCAAATCCATATACCTTTATGCCAGGGAAAACAAGCTTTCTGTCACCAAGCAAGAGGTTCAAGATGAGGTTGATAAGTTTATACGAGATTTAAAAATTAGCACAGGAAGCGAAAATGTTGATTTTAGAGGCGTCCTTGCTGACTACAGAATACCTTACCGTTCTTTTCTGGCAGATATGAGGCAACAAGCCATATACAACAAAGTTCTGAAGCCCATTCGCGAAGAAGTAACTGCCACAGAAGACGAGATTATTGAGTTTTACACTCAATACAAGGAATATTATGATTTGCCGGATCAAGCAAAACTCATGATGATGGCATTAGAAAAAGAAGAGGAAGCAGATGAAGTTATGGCGGCATTACTCAAAGGTGAAGACTTTGGTAAGCTTGCTAAAGAAAAATCTTTATCCCCAGACGTTGAGCTCAATTCTGGAGACCTTGGATGGGTAACTCCTGCCGAATTATACAAAGAAATAGCAGACAATGTTTTTCACGAAGACATTACGCTTAAACAACCCTACAAAGTGCAAGGAAGAGATGGCTTTTACATCTTTATTGTTCAGGATAGAAAAAAAGCAGAAACAAAAACTTACGAAGAAGTGCGAGACCTGGTAGAGCAAGATCTTATTAAAAACAAACAAGATCGTGCCGTTGACTCCTTCATGTATCGACTTACCGAAAAATACGAACTTGATATTAAAAAAGGAAATCCATGGACAGACTTTATGAAGTGGCTTGACAGCATAAGAGGTAGGGTATGATATGAGCAAGCTTCAAAAAATAGGGACAAAACTTGCTTCGTTCTTAAAATTTATACTTGTTTCTTTGCTAGTGGTTTTTTTACTTAGTTTTGTTTTGTATTTATTCATTCCTGGTCCAGGAAAAACCACCCGATCGTTTTTTTTATACCTAAAATCTGAACAATATGACAAAGCTTATCAATTAATAGACGGTCAGTACAAAGAAAGCAGGGGATCTTTAAGTCGTTTTTCCAACGAATACAAAGCTGCTGCATTATCCGGAACCAGAACAAAAAAAATCACCATCAACCATGTTTACCGGACCAACAAAGCAAATCAATATATCGTTAATGTTACTGTGAGGGTACTCTATCGAGGAGACATCTTGGACACTGACGGGAGCTATCTCTTAGAAAAAATTCCTGGAAAAGGCTGGAGGATTGTTCAAAATGTTTCCAGTCAATTCAAAAAACAATAAGCGGAGTATTTAGAAGTTTAGGCTGGAGGAAATAAACACAATGAGCAACAAGCAAAGCACTTTCAACAAGTTCCTGGAATCAAGGAAGGCCGTGTCAATAAAAAAACCTTCCAATAAATCCCTGCTTATTTTTTTATGCATTGTTCTTGCAATACCTGGATTTATTCTAGCAAGATACTACTTCACACAGCACGTACTACCCACTCCTCAACGTACAGTGAATAGGTATTTTAACCATATTGCCAACGAAGAATATGATAAAGCTTTTCAGCTTCTGAAAGATCCATTCAAATCGAGCAAAGGAGCATCCGTTGAAGAATTTTCCTCTTTGTTCGATCGCTCAAGACAACACGGAACAGTTTACCAAAAAGCTACAATCCTAAAAGTTACTGATACCAACCGCGTAAGTATAAAAATGGTATCTTTTGAGCTTAACCTTCGCGAAAAAGGCAAACAAACCAAATCGAACGGTGCCTATTACCTCGAAAGAGACAAAGACACAAAACAATGGCTTATTTTTGATTCTGCTAGTTAACCATGATTAATGAGCCAGGAGGGTGAAGAAACATGAAAAAATCTATCATTGCTGGATTGATTTTACTTGTCCTGATTCTTCTTCTTGCTGCTACTTTTTTGTTCTATACTGGATTGAAAATTGAAGGTACAGTCATTGACTCCCTGGAAAAAAAACCAGTAGCTTCTGCCACAGTCAAGATTAACGGTAAATCAGATCAAACCGATAAGGATGGATATTTCAAGGCATATATGCCTGTATATCCCCCTGTCACCATTGCTATTGAAAAAAATGGATACAAACAATTCTCTCAGAGTTTAGACAAACAGTGGTTTTTGGGCGCAAAAAAATATGAAATCCTTCTCGAGCCTCTGAGTTATCAAAGCATCCTTGACTCAGCACGTAAAGAGTTGAGCTCTTACAACACCTACAGTTTTAGATATTCTTGGTTTTTCCGAGTGGGTGAAAATGACGAAAACCACAATTATATGATTTATCAACTTGGAAAAGAAGGTTTGTTACGTTTCAAGTTTCTACAAGACGATCGCTTTGGAAAACTAATCAATTCAAGAGAAATTATTCGTACTCCTGAGCTTATCTACTATCAGGATTCCGAGTCAAAGCAATGGATTAAGATAAGGGAAGAAGACATTACTCTATCAAAAATGCAAGATCCATTTGATATCTTGCAAATTTTCCAAGATGATGCTCCTGAGTTATTTGTTTTTGATGGTGAAAATGCTCTTTATGACAAAAATAATGGAATTCTCTACACCAAAAACGATCTTTCTGATACCGATTTAGAACAACTTAAAAAAGAATACAAAGAGATTCCAGTTAAAGTTTTTTCAGCTCGATGGACCGAGACTGATAGCAACAAAACTATTCTCTTTTATCTCAACCAAGAATACCAGCTTGTAAGAGCCGATCTTACTGAAGAATCTCCTGATGAAACTGGTAAAATTGTCAAGCAAAGTTTATCAGTCTTTGTCACTTCCATAAATGCTGATGTTCCAATCCAAATCCCCACCATCCAATAGACCGCTCCATGCAACAAGGTTCTTATTGGATCATTAACGCAAGCTACCTCAATCCAAAGTCGGAGCTTTGTTTTGGGCATATCAAAATAAAAGATGGTCTGATTGATCAAATCAGACAAGACCTTCCAAACAATTACGACTTGAGTTTTTTTCTTGATGCAAGCAAATTCATAGTTGCTCCAGGCTTTATCAATTCTCATACCCACTTGCCTATGGTTATGTTCAGAGGTTTTGGAGATAGTCTTCCCTTGCACCAATGGTTAAATCAAGTAATTTTTCCACTTGAATCACAGTGGAACCCCGAAAGTATTTATGTTTCAACCATGATGGCTATTGCCGAGTGCATACACTCTGGCTGCACCTGTGTAGCTGATATGTATTTTTTTATCGAAGAAATGGCTCAAGCAGTCAATGACTCAGGAATTAGAAGCGCTCTTTCTTTAGGTTTAGTGAAAAGCAATGGAGATAAGGGCTTAGTCCAGTCTGAAAAAATTTTTCATTCTCTTCATGGATCCAGTCAGGGTCGAATCTCAATTCATATTGCCCCCCATGCTATCTATACCTGTCCCCCTTCTTTTTTAAAAGAGGTAATATCTTTAGCAAAAAACCTAAATACCAAGCTTCACATTCACATCAATGAAACACAAAAAGAAATTCTCGACCACAACAAAGAATATAAAAAAAATCCCATTGAAACCATGGCTGAGATTGGCATGTTCGATTTGGGTGTTTTAGCTGCACATTGCGTTTATATGAATGCTCATGAGTTAGATATCCTAAAGCAGGCAAAAGATGTCTTGGTGGTTCACAATCCCTCATCAAACATGAAACTGGCTTCGGGTATAGCACCTTTATCAGATTTGATAAAACTTGGAATACCCACAGCTATTGGCACAGACGGTGCTGCGTCCAATAACAGCTTGAATATGTTTCTTGAGCTTCGCATTGCCAGTCTGTTAGCTAAGGTCAACACTCTTGATGCTACACAATTACCCGTGAACGAAGCTTTAAAAATGATAACTAGTATTCCAGGCAAATTTCTCGGGCCTTCTAGCCTTGGAATGATCCAAGAAAATGCTCCAGCTGATTTGATTATGCTTGATGTCAATCAATCTCATTGCCTACCTCTGCACAATATCCCATCCAATATGGTCTTTGCTATGACTGGGAGCGAAGTAGATACTGTAATAGTCAATGGTCAAATTCTTATGCAAAACAAACTCATTCTTTCATTCGATGAAGAAAAAATAAAAGAACAATTCATCACATGGTCAAAAAAGTTTAAAGTTTCTCAGTAAGGAGCAAAAATGGCGCAGAAAATTGGTATTATTGGTGGCTCAGGTTTGTACCAAATGAATGCTTCTTCAACGAAAATGGAGCTTACCAATAGTTATGGGAAAGTAGTTCTTAATCGTTTTTTCTCACAAAGCAAAGAAGTTTTCTTTCTACCAAGACATGGTCCCAATCACCATATTCCTCCTCACAAGATAAACTATCAAGCCAATCTTCTTGGCCTAAAAGACGCTGGGGTTGAGTGTATAATCAGCACTTCAGCAGTTGGATCCCTTAAGGATTCATTTAAGCCAGGAATGTTTGGCTACTTTGATCAATTTATTGATTTCACAAAAAAACGAATAGACACTTATGCTGATTCATTTGAGTGTGGCATATGCCATCCTGATATGACTAATGCTTATCATTCTGAACTCAATGCTTGTTTGGCTTCCATATTGAATCGCCTTAATATTCCACACCTTCCTTCATTAACACTGGTCGTTACAGAAGGTCCAAGATTTGAAAGCCCCGCTGAAATCAAAGCTTATCAAATTCTTGGTGGAGATGCTGTTGGAATGACTGGTTATCCTGAAGTTGCTTTAGCAAAAGAGTTAAACATACCTTTTTGTGGTCTTGCCATATCGACCAATTTCGCCGCAGGGGTATCAAAGACTCCTCTGTCACATCAAGAAGTTACTGAGCAAATGAAAGTAAGTTTAAGCACTCTAATCAAAGTTTTAGAAGCGTTTATTGAAGCGGTATAGTTTTATGGATAAAAATCAACTAGGTCTTCGATTTACATATCACATATATAAAAGTAGGCTCATCAAGTTTCGACTTTTTGATCAGTGCAAAAGTTTAACTCCAGATAAATACCCACCAGGATTAAATGAGCTTCTTTTCTCAAAAGAGTGTGACGATTTTGTAGCTCAAGAACAACTACGCTGTTCTGAACTCAATTACCAGATTGTATCTTTTTTAGATCATGACTACCCTTATCCAATTCAACACTTCAAGAACATGCCCCCATGCATATATATTGAAGGAGATATGCCGTGGAGTGAAAAAGCAATTGCGATAGTAGGATCCAGAAAAGCTACCTCGTATGGTCTTTCAATTGCATATAGTTTGTCCAAAGACATAAGCAACAAGAACAATGTAGTGGTTTCTGGGTTGGCATATGGCATAGACACTCAAGCACACCTTGGGGCTCTGGCAGGAAGTGGTAAAACAGTTGCAGTGCTAGGATGTAGTCTCGAACATTCTTATCCAAAAAGTAATCAAAATCTAAGAAACAAAATAGTGCATCAAGGTGCTGTTATCTCTGAATTTCCTCTTGGTACCCCCCCTGCTCCTTATTTGTTTCCTGTTCGCAACAGGATAATTAGTGCATTGAGTGAGCTTGTGCTGGTAGTGGAAGCGGCAGAAAAAAGTGGGGCACTCATTACTGTGGACTACGCTCTGGAACAAGGCAAAGAGATTTATGCAATACCTGGGAACATCAATAGCTCTCTTAGCAAGGGTACTAACCAACTCATAAAAAATGGAGCTAACATTTGTACTTGTGTTAATGATCTAATATCTTATGAGGAAGAATCGTTGTATGGAAAAACCATCAGCAAAAAAGAAATGAAAAGCTCCGATCTCAGTCCTCTTGAAATCAATATTTTAAGCATCCTAAACTCAGGACCTTTAACGAGATCAGAGATAGTTGAAAAAAATCTAAGCGAAGCAAGTGACACATTACATGCAATTACAATGCTTGAGTTAAATGGCGATATTGAGTTGATATCAGGAAAGTATGTAAAAATTTAATATTTTTGTTTCCCTATATACCGTGATTTAGACGTTGTATCAAAAAATCTGGCAGATCCATTTTCTTCATATGTTCCTGGGTTAAGCTTACGGGGTAGGGTAATCTTACAATCCTTACTATCATAGAGATATCATCAAAAAGACATAAAGAAAGTTCTGGATTGCCGTCTCTGGGTTGCCCAATGCTTCCAACGTTAATGATATACTTATTTCCTTTTTCGATGTCCAAATCAATTCCATACTTTGCTGAAACACTTTGGAAGGTGTTCTTTCCTAAAATAAAACAGGAAGGTATATGGGAATGACCGATGAATACAATATTTTTGCGAGTATTTCTTAATGAATTACGAGCTGATACCTCATCCGTGATATACCTAAAAGGAGTCCTTTTATCAAGAGAGCTATGCGTGATAACAAAGCTTCTGAACACTCTCTTCGATGGCAATTTCTTCAAATACTCTATGTCTTGAAGAGATAAATTTGTTCGTTGAATATTAAGCGCCACCACAGCATCTTCGTTGAAGTAGATTCCAACAGAATCCCTTACTATTGCTTTGTCGTGGTTGCCTGCAACACATAAACATTGATATTGTTGGATGAAATGAAGACACTCTATGGGATTCGGACCATACCCCATGGTGTCTCCACAACACAGAATTTTAGTAATTCCCAAATCAACTACGTAGTTGATAGCAACAGTTAGAGCTTCCAGATTACCGTGTATATCAGAAAATATGGCATATATCATAAAAATGTAAAAAAGGGAGAAAGCAGATTAAATCTCTGCTTTCTCCCTTTGTGTTTTTTTCCTAATTCTTACTTAATATCGATAACAGCGCCAACTGCTGCTAACTTGTCTTTAATCTGATTGGCTTCATCTTCACTAACTTTCTCTTTAACAGCCTTTGGAGCGGCGTCTACCAACTCTTTAGCTTCTTTGAGTCCAAGTCCAGTGATTTCTTTAACTACTTTGATTACTTGCACTTTTTGGGATCCAGCCTCAGTGATAATTACATCAAATTCAGTTTTGGTATCAGCTTCTGCTGAACCTCCACCTTGAACTGGAGCTGCAGCAACTGCTACAGGCATTTGGGCAGAAACACCGAACTTTTCTTCAATAGCCTTGACGAGTTCAACTAATTCAAGCACTGACATACTTTCGATCGTAGAGATAATTTCTTCTTTAGTCATCATAATTCTCCTTTTTTATTAATTTTGTTTTTCTTTTTGTTCTCTAACAGCATTCAAAGCATAAGCAATTTTAGCCACAGTGTTGTTGAGGCTGCATGCCAATTTAGTAACTGGGGCTAGTAAAGTGTAAGCTATTTGTTGATTTAAAACTTCTCTGGATGGAATCGAGGCTAAAGCCTTCACATTCTCAGGGCTTATAAATCTGCCTTCAAAATAGCCACCTTTAATGATAGGTTTGCGCTTATCTTTAATGATTTGATCCATGGTTTTGGGACCAATCAGAGGATCATGTATGGAATACACAACTCCAGTTTGTCCAATAAAAAGTTTTGCAGAAGTGCTGTTAATTTCGATGCCTACTTTTTCTGCACTTTTTCCCATGAGAGTATTCTTGCATACATAGGCTCTCAAACCATTTCGTCGAATTTCTTTTCGAAAGTACTCCATGTCTTCTGCTGCCATTTTGTCAAAACTATAAAAAACCATACTTTTAGCATTTTTCCAGATATCTGTCATCTCAAGAATAACGCTTTCCTTTTTTTGTTTATTAATCATTTCGTCCTCCTTTCTTAAAAAAAATAACGCCTTCCCCTAAAGGAAAGGCGTTATATCCGTTTTCGATATTATCCTTCCCTCGGTGAGTAATTTTAAGCTTTTTTCAAAGCACTCACGGTCTTTGGGAGAATTGCTTTAACTATGCTTTTTTGATCAACTTCGCAACATTCAATTGTATAGACGGGCTCATAGTCAGTGAAATGTGGCATTTCCGAATATACTGACCTTTAACAGTCGAGGGTTTGGCTTTTAATAAAGCATCGATGACTGCTCCAATATTTTTGTTGATATCGTCTTTAGCAAAAGAAATCTTTCCCACTGGAACATGGATATTCGCAAACTTATCGACACGATACTCTATTTTACCAGCCTTCATTTCAGAAACTGCTTTTGCAACATCAAAAGTAACTGTGCCAAGTTTTGGGTTTGGCATTAAGCCTCGAGGACCTAGTAATCGACCAAGTTTTCCAACTACATCCATCGAATCTGGGGTTGCAATGGCAACATCAAATTCAAACCATCCTCCCTGGATTTTTTCAACTAATTCATCGTTACCAGCGAAATCTGCACCTGATTCAAGCGCTTCTTTTACTTTATCGCCTTTTGCAAAAACCAAAACTCGAACATCTCGTCCAGTTCCTGATGGCAAGCTAACCATTCCTCTAATATTTTGATCTGCTTGTTTTGGATCAACACCCATGTAAAAAGCTAATTCAATAGTTTCGTCGAATTTAGCTGTTTTAAGTTTTGGTAAAAGCTCGAGAGCTTCATCAAGTTCATATTCTTTCTTTTCAACTAAGTTTACAACATTATCAAATTTTTTGCCTGACATATTAACACCTCTTGACTTAAAAAGTTACTTTTCTACTTCAACACCCATTGAACGGGCAGTTCCATTGACCATAAGCATAGCAGCATCGATAGTTTCGGTATTGAGATCTTTCATTTTGATTTCAGCTATTTTTTTGACTTGTTCTTTTGAAATTCTGCCTACTTTTTTCTTGTTGGGAACACCAGAAGCAGTTTCAATTTTAAGCTCTTTCTTTATCAGTGCAGCCACAGGAGGAGTTTTAAGAATAAAATCAAAGGTTCTGTCATGGTAAACGGTGATTATGACTGGAATGGTTATTCCTTGCTGGTCTTTGGTTTTATCGTTAAATTCCTTAACAAATTGCATGATGTTGACGCCATTTTGCCCAAGAGCTGGACCAACAGGAGGCGCAGGAGTAGCCTGACCGGCAGGTATCTGAAGTTTTATTTGCCCTGTAACTTTTTTAGCCATTTTATATATATCCTTTCCTTTTTTATACTCTGTCTATATTAATAAAATCGAGCTCAACAGGCATATCTCTGCCGAACATCATCAATCTTACTTTTGCTTTCTCAGTGTTCATGTTGATTTCTTCAACAACACCTATCATATCGCTAAAAGGTCCACCTATTATCCGGACTGAATCGTTTACATCAAAATTCAAGTTGGCTTTAGCTTCTTCGGCACCAACGCGTTTGAGCATGATGTCAACTTCATGTTCGGAAAGGGGAGTAGGTTTACCAGCAGGACCAACGAAACCTATAACATTAGGTGTTTTGCGCACTAAAAGCCATGTTTCATCGTTCATAACCATTTCTACCAACACATACCCAGGATAAACTTTTTCTGGCGCTACATCACGTTTCCCGCCTTTAAGCTTAACTTGGTAATCTACGGGGACTTCAATACGAAGAATTTGGTTTTCTTTTCCGAATGACTTTATGCGCATCAGCATACTTTTTTTAACTTTTTCTTCGGAACCAGAATAAGTGCTAACTAGGTACCATTCAGTTTTATCGTTGTCAGTGTCTGGCATAATTAATCTATCAACCTTTATTCGCTATACTGGATTAACAAATTCTAAAAATTTGGATAAACCAGTGGCAAAAACAAAATCTATAGCACCAATCAAAGAGGCCCAAACAAGAATAAAGGAAAGAATAATGATAGTTGATTCAATCATTACCTTTCGTGAGGGCCAGGTTACCTTTTGGGTTAACTCGATCCACAGCTTCTGGAAAAAACTTTTTATACTATTTATTTGTTTCATAAGAAAACAGGCCCGGAGGGACTCGAACCCCCAACACTCGGTTTTGGAGACCGATGCTCTACCAATTGAACTACGGGCCTATTTAACCTCCTTATGTTCAGTATGACGCTTGTCAAACTGACAATATTTACTTAATATCAATCTTTCGGTGTTGTTTTTTTTGTTTTTCATAGTGGAATAGTTTCTTCTTTTGCACACTGTGCATTCCATGGATATGATATCTCTATTTTTGCTTTTGGCCATCTCTTGCCCTCAACTTCCCTCTCTATTTCAAGATTTTAGTAACTACGCCTGCGCCAATAGTTCTTCCGCCTTCGCGAATGGCGAATCGCAATCCATCATCGATAGCGACGGGATAAATCAATGTCACAGTCATTTTGATGTTGTCGCCAGGCATGGCCATCTCGACTCCATCAGGGAGTTTGATTTCTCCAGTAACGTCGGTGGTACGAAGATAGAATTGAGGACGATAACCGGTAATAAATGCTTTGTGTCGTCCGCCTTCTTCTTTGGACAGGATGTAAACTTCGGACTCAAACTGAGTATGGGGATGGATGGATCCGGGTTTGGCAACGACTTGTCCTCGTTCCACTTCAGAGTGTTCGACGCCACGAAGGAGTAAACCTACGTTGTCGCCGGCCTGTCCGGAATCCAGAATCTTGCGAAACATTTCTACTCCGGTACATACGGTTTTGCGGCGTTCTTCGGATAGACCTACAATTTCCACATCTTCTCCGGTTTTGACCTGTCCACGTTCAATACGACCCGTGACTACCGTGCCGCGACCTGTAATGGTGAAAACGTCTTCGACAGGCATAAGGAAAGCTTTATCGAGGGGACGTTCGGGAAGAGGAATGTATTCATCGACGGATTTGATGAGTTCCCAGATGCATTTGGTATCAGGATTAGCCTCCGAGAGATCGCCTTCGGCTTCAAGAGCTTTGAGGGCAGAACCACGAACGATAGGAATTTCCTGTCCAGGGAAACCATATTTGTCGAGGAGATCACGGACTTCTTCTTCGACGAGTTCGAGAAGTTCGGGGTCATCGACCATATCTACTTTGTTAAGGAATACGACCATACGAGGTACATTGACCTGTTTGGCGAGAAGTAAGTGTTCACGGGTTTGGGGCATAGGGCCATCGACTGCAGATACGACGAGAATAGCGCCGTCCATCTGAGCAGCACCGGTGATCATGTTTTTGATGTAGTCGGCGTGACCAGGGCAATCAATGTGAGCATAGTGGCGATTGGGGGATTCGTATTCGGTATGGTGGACGTTAATCGTAACTCCACGAGCCTTTTCTTCGGGAGCGTTATCAATTTCATCATATCGTTTAGCCACGGTATTGCCTACGGTAGCTAATACCTTGGTAATCGCAGCGGTCAGGGTGGTTTTACCATGATCGATGTGACCAATAGTTCCCACGTTAACGTGAGGTTTAGTTCGTTCAAATTTCTGCTTAGCCATTATTTCCTCCTTTAATTGTTTGCATGAAGGTTATATTTAATAATAAAAAACACATATTCAATTTTACTTAAAAGCCCACGACCAGAATTGAACTGGTGACCTTATCCTTACCAAGGATACGCTCTACCAACTGAGCTACATGGGCAAAAAAATTGCGGGGGCTGGATTCGAACCAACGACCTCCGGGTTATGGGCCCGACGAGCTACCGGACTGCTCCACCCCGCAATGTACTTAACTCAGCTTTCCTAGCTTAAATTGGAGCGGGAAACGGGACTCGAACCCGCGACAACTTGCTTGGAAGGCAAGGACTCTACCACTGAGTTATTCCCGCAAAACTGGACAGGGAAGGATTCGAACCTCCGAAGGCGCATGCCAACAGATTTACAGTCTGCTCCCGTTGGCCACTTGGGTACCTGTCCATATCCATACTCTTACTATTATAAGCTTCTTATTTTTTTTTCAAGATGCCCGAGCCGACGATCCGGCTTGAACGGATGACCTGCTGATTACAAGTCAGCTGCTCTACCAACTGAGCTACGTCGGCATCTTTGGCTTAAAACGCCTATATTAGTATATAGCTATTTTAAATAAGTCAACCTACTGAAAAAAAATGTTTGCATTTTTTTACAGTTTTGCGTTAAACAGAGAAAAAGCAATGACTCCAAACGCTACCGATACATTTAATGAGTCAAATCCTTTTTTCATAGGAATTTGAACTCGGTAATCGCAATATTCCAGCACCTTGGGGCGTACACCCTTTTCTTCGTTGCCCATCACAATCGCTAAATGTCTATCTATATCTATCTGGTCCAACCATTGCCCCTGAGCAGGTGTGGTTCCTACCATCCAAAAGTCTTTTTTTCGCAAAACTTCAATACATTTGGAAAGATTGCTTACCCTACATATGGGGATGTGAAAACAACTTCCAGAGGACGAATTAACGACCCCATCACTAATTGGAGCGGTGTTTCTGTCTGTAAGTATGGCTGCATGAAAACCAAAGCACACACACGAACGAAGCATAGCACCAACGTTCTGGGGATCATTCACTTCATCCAAAAGCAGTATTCGCTGGCGTACGTTAAAATCTAATTGTTCCAATAATTGGTCAAGGTCTTTCGTTTCAACGCTTTCAATGATAGCAACCAATCCTCTGGAGTTCGAATACTTTTTTCGAAATGCTGCTTCGCTAAGTCGTATGAGAGGAACTCCTTCGTTACGAATAAGCTCCATCAACTCAGGGTGAATTCTTTTATGTTCGGATGCTATGATTTTTAAGATGGGTTTATTGCTTCGTATGTATTCAACAATTTCATGGTTTTCTGTCAAAATCATATTATTTCTTCCGAAATCCGATATTTTGTTCCATCCTTGCTATCTTCAAGATGAATATTTAAAGCACTCAATTCTAATCTGACTTCATCAGCAAGGCGGAAGTTTTTCTCATCTCTACATTTTTTTCGGAAAGCTATCAAGTGCAATACCATCTGATCTAGATCGTCACTTGCTTCGTTTTCTATTTGGTACTTTTGAAGCAATGCTTTCACTTTATCGTCAAGTTCATTTTCAGATAAAACAGCAAAGTTAGTTTCCTCGATACCAAAAAAGCCCAGGGACTCTAAGCAATCCATCAGAACAGAATAGGTCTCCAGTGCTTCCTTCTGGGTAAAGCTTCCGTTGTCCATTCTCTTATTTGCTTCTTTGATTCCAGTCATCACAACAGATAAAGCCTGGGGAGTATTGAAATTGTCCGCTAATGCTTGATCAAAACTCTGGGAGATAGTATTGAGATAATCTTTTTCAGCTGTATCGATGGGGGATTGAGATACATGCTTGGGGCATTTTTTTAAACGTTCAAGAGTCGAAACAATACGTTCAAAAGCCTTACTTGCCTGATTCATGCCTTTCACATCGTAATCCAGAGGAGAAGAATAGAGCGTTGAAATAAAGAAAAACCTTAAAACGTTAGGATGAACAATAGCAAGAGCATCTGACAAGCGAAACACATTTCCTATGGACTTGGACATTTTTTCTTTGTTTAGGGTTACCCATCCTGCATGAATCCAGTATCTGGAGAAAGGCTCAATACCAGAATACGCTTCTGCTTGAGCAATTTCATTTTCGTGATGAGGGAAGATTAAATCTTGAGCTCCTCCGTGGATATCAAAACTATTTCCCAAATACTTTAAAGACATGGCAGAGCACTCAATATGCCAACCTGGTCTACCTTTTCCCCAGGGGCTATCCCAGGAAGGCTCACCTTCTTTTGCGGCCTTCCATAAAGCAAAATCGAGTGGATCTTGCTTTTTTTCACCAGGTTCGATTCTTGCTCCAACCAAGAGCTCCTTTGTGCTTCGCTTTGATAGTTTGCCGTATGACTTGAAACTTCGAACCCGGAAGTACACATCACCTTCGGACTCGTATGCAAACCCTTTCTTTATTAATGTATCAACAATATCAACAATTTCAGGAATGTGATGAGTGACTCGAGCAAAACAGCTTGGAAGTTTTATGTTAAGTTTTTCCATTGACTCAAGATATGCTTTGATATACTTTTCAGCCAATTCTGAGGGTGTGCAACCCTCCTCTTTTGATCGAGCAATTATTTTATCATCTATATCGGTAAAATTTGAACAATATTGCACTTGGTAGCCAAAACGAATAAATATTCGTTGAATCACATCGAATATAACAGCAGTCCTGGCGTGACCAATATGAGGATAGTTGCTGGGAGTTAAACCGCATACATACATATTTACCTTATTTTTCTCTCTCGGTACAAACAAAACTTTCTCTGCCTGAAGCGTATCGTATAATTTGATGTTTATGTTATCGTGATTCATCAACACCTCCCTCTCTGATCATGCTCAGAGCCTTGTTTAATAACTGAATAAGCTTCTCTTTTCCCAAGGCAAAAAAAATCACATTTAAGTCAGGGCCTTCTTCGGTATTTGTTATAGAAATGCGTAATGGATGAAACAAAGCGCGCCCTTTGATACCAAGTTCTTTGCCTGAGGTTTTTATAAGTTGTTTGATTGCTTCAGTGGTCCATTCTGTGGTTTGTTTAATCTTGTCTATAAGATGATTGAAAAGCTTAACTGAGTCTTCTGAGTTTATGTGTGCTATATTGCTGGCTTCAACGCCCTTATATGCTTCAAAACTATCTATCATTTCAGGAATATCTGTAATAAGAACAGCATAGGGTTTAAGTCCTTCAAAAATCTCTTCTAACTCATGTTTTGAATAGTTATGCTCAAGTTCTTTAAACGTGGGATTGATAGCTAATACTGAATCAATCAAACTACAGGCATCTTTCTTTCTTAAATGCTGACTGTTAAACCATTTGAGTTTGTCAAAATCGAACACTGCAGGACTAAGTTGAACCTTAGAGATATCAAATAGAGAAATCATGTCATTCATGCTCATGAATTCTACATCATTTCCTGGTGACCAGCCAAGCAATGCCATATAATTGTTTAAAGCTTCAGGAAAAAAGCCCATCTGCCTGTAATCTGTTACAGCAAATGCTCCATGCCTTTTGCTAAGTTTTGTTCGATCTGTTCCCAGTATCATTGGCATATGTCCAAATTGAGGAGCATCATAAGATAATGCTTGATAAAGAAGAAGCTGTCGGGGTGTATTTCCAAAAAGATGGTCCTCGCCACGAATAACATGGCTGATTTTCATCAAAGCGTCATCGATCATTACAGCAAGATTGTAGGTAGGTGTTCCATCTGAGCGCAGAAGAATAAAATCGTCCAGGCTTTTGATAGGAAAGCGCATGTATCCTCGGATCATGTCGTTAACTTCTACGTATTCAATGTCTGGGAGCTTAAAGCGCACGGTATAGGGAACTTTTGTATCAAGCTTTTTTTGTATCTCTGAGGCACTTAGAGCCTTGCATTTTCCAGAATACTTGAAAGCATTTTCGTCGCTATCTGGCAAATTCCTTTCAAGTTCTAACTCCTCCTGGGTACAAAAACAATAATACGCCTTGTTGTCGTTGAGAAGCTTTGTTATGGCCTCCAAATAAAGGGGGATTCGTTCACTTTGCTTGTAGGGACCATGGTCGCCACCAATATTGATACCTTCATCCCACTCTAATCCAAGCCATCTCATGGCTTCTATCTCGTTTTGCACAAACTCATCTTTGGAACGTGCAAAATCGGTATCTTCGATCCTAAAAATCATTTTACCATGATTGTGACGGGCAAAAAGGAAATTGAAAAGAGCAGTGCGAGCATTTCCTATATGGAGGTTCCCAGTGGGTGAGGGCGGAAATCGAACACGAACCTGGCTCATGACAGCACCGTAAACTGAAACATGGTTTTAATTTCATCTATAGTTTGCTGCGCCACACCGTTTGCCTTTTTATTGCCCTCCAAAATTACTTCTCTAACTTTCGAGACATCACTAAGTAAGGTTTGCTTTTTTTGATAAAAAGGATCAAGCATAGTGCTTAATAATTCGGACAGCTTACGTTTGCAATCCATGCATCCGATAGCCCCTTTACTGCATGCTTCTGAGATACAAAATTCTTTGGCTTCTTTTTGAAAAAAGCTTTGAAAATAATGATAAACATTGCATATTTCGGGATGTCCTGGATCAGTTTTATATACTCGGGCTGGATCGGTGACAGCGTTTTTCACCGCTTCCCATACTTCTTCTTTGGAGGATATTACAGGAATAGTATTACCAAGAGTTTTAGACATTCTTCGACCATCCAAACCCTTTAAAACGGGGTGCTCAGTAAGGAGTTCCTGAGGTTCAGGAAATACGTTTCCATACAAGTTTTGAAATCTCCTTACAATTTCTCGCGTTAACTCCAAATGTGGTAATTGATCTTTACCAATGGGAACATACTCCCCCTTGTACAAAGTGATATCTGCGGCTTGTAAAACTGGATATCCTAATAATCCAAAATTAACTTGTTCTTTTAGGTCGTAATCTCTTACCATCTCTTTAACTGTAGGGTTTCTTTCCAGCCAACCCATAGGGGTTATCATGGAATAGATCAAAAAAAGCTCACTGTGTCCAGGCACAGACGATTGTAAAAAAAGAACAGCCTTATCTGGGTCAATACCGATCGCAAGCAAATCCATAAAAACATTCATTAGGTTTGAGCCAATTTCGTTGGCTCGTTCATACCCAGTAGTGAGAGAATGCCAGTCAGCTACAAAAAAGTAACAATCATATTCTGGAGAATTTTGTAACTTTACCCAATTCTGAAGGGTTCCAACATAGTTACCTAAATGTAACCTGCCAGTAGGTCGTACGCCGCTGACCACTCTCTTTGCCATTTTTTCACTCCTGTCAATTTCGACTGCTAATAAGCTAATTCAGTTTTTTATTATACTTTTTTTATTATACTTTTCTTATTTTGATAGCACAAAGAGGAGATAAAGAAATATGGACATTATAGATGATATCATTGTTAGGGAGATTTTTGATTCACGTGGTCAACCCACTCTTCAAGCAGATGTTGTTTTAAGTTCAGGTGTCAAAGGTTCAGCAAAAGTTCCATCAGGAGCCTCAACAGGAAAAAAAGAAGCCTGCGAGTTGCGCGATGGTGATCCCAAACGTTTTCATGGAAAAGGAGTACAAAAAGCCGCACAATCTGTTGAAAATATTATTAAACCTGAGCTATGCGGATTCTCAGTATTAGACCAACAAGCGATAGATTCTACCATGATCGAGTTGGATGGCACACACAACAAGTCAAACCTAGGAGCTAACGCTATCCTGGCAGTTTCTCTGGCTTGCGCATCTGCCGCTTCAGAGTTATTGGAAATTCCCTTATACCAGTACTTGGGGGGTATTCAAGCAAATAGGCTTCCAGTTCCCATGCTCAACATTATCAATGGTGGACAGCACGCAAAAAACAATTTGGATATCCAGGAATTTATGTTGGTTCCCCATGGTTTTGACTCATTTAAAGAAGCCATAAGGGCAGGCTCAGAAGTGTACCATAGCCTTAAAAACATTTTAAATTCCCGCAATCTTTCAACATCAATCGGCGATGAAGGTGGTTTTGCTCCAGATTTACCCTCAAATGCCACCGCCATTGAACTCTTACTCGAAGCTATTGAAAAAGCAGGATATCAAGCAAAAAAACAAATATCCATCGCATTGGATTGTGCTGCATCAAGCTTTTACAAAGACCATACATATCATCTAAATGGTGAAAAACCAATGAATAGCAATGATTTAATAGCTTATTATCGTACCTTGACTGAAAAATACCCTATCCTTTCCATTGAAGATCCTCTCGATGAAGAGGACTACTCAGGATGGATAGAAATGACCAAACAATTTGCAAAAGACACCATGATCGTGGGAGACGATATTTTTGTAACCAATCTAGAGCATTTAAAAAAAGGGATTTCCAATCATATAGCAAATAGCATCCTCATCAAAGTCAACCAAATCGGAACTTTGAGTGAGACCATCCAAACTATCCATCACGCCCAGCAAAACAACTACAAATACATCATTTCACACCGATCGGGGGAAACCGAAGATACATTTATTGCTGACCTTGCTGTTGCTATGCAAGGTGGTTTTATTAAAACCGGGGCTTTAGCTCGTAGCGAGCGACTTGCAAAATACAATCGCTTACTTGAAATTGAAGAAGAATTAGGAGCATGGGGAAAATTCGGAATCTAAAACAACAAGAAAAAAGCTTTCTGAAAAAACTACTTTTCCCATTTTGCAAAACAATTCATTGACTTTTCTAGTTTTTTCCATTATAAAAATTGGAGCTTAAAGATTTTGATAGTAGTTGATAGATATGATGAAATTCAGGAGGAAACTTATAGCGTGGTTAAATTGAAGCTAAAAAGAATGGGTGCAAAGCACAAACCGACTTACCGTATAGTTGTTATGAATTCAAGCAAGGCTCCGAACGGTGATTATATCGACTTGGTCGGAACCTATTACCCCCAGGAAGTTGATGACACGAAAAAAGTGAACATCAACGAAGAGAAAGCTTTGTCCTGGCTGAGCAAAGGTGCTCAACCAACAGACAAAACGCTGGTCTTGCTGAAAAAGGCAAAAGTTTGGAAAAAGTACATCGAGTCCAAAAACAATAAAGGAGTTATTACAAATGAAACAGTTAATTGAAGACATCGTCAAAACCTTAGTTGACAATCCCGAAGAAGTTTTAGTGCACGAAGTTGCCGGCGAACAATCCGTAGTATATGAGATCAAAGTTGAAGCCAGCGATATTGGAAAAGTTATTGGCAAACAGGGAAAAACAGCTAACGCCATCCGCGCTCTCATCAGAGCAGCTGCTGCCAAAACTGGACGCAACGCAGTCATCAACATTATCTCCTAAGGATTAACCATTGGCTGAATTACAACTCAACAGAAAAATCCTAATAAAATCGATAGTGACAGACGACTTTAAAAACAGCTTTATTAATCAACTTAAGCACATCCAGTCCGAAATCAATGCAAACATTGAAAAGGTTAAAACAGAAGAGAGTCGTTTGTTAATCAGTGGAAACCTTAATCCCGCTGAGTTATCAGCTTTTCGAGCCAGACTTGGCAAAGAACGTGAGTCTCAAGAAATTGCCAAACAAGAAGTAGAAGACAAGATTAAAGAAATCGAAAAACTTGAAATTGGCTCGATTTACCCATACACCTCCCTTGATAGCACCGTCACAGTAAAAGAAGGCGACAATCTGTTTGAGAAAATTAATCATGGAGAAGTGCTTGTTCGCGACGGAATCATAGTATCTATCAAAGATTAAGCTATCTCTTTTTTGCGAGCATTGCTTAAATGGTAAAAAAGTTTCACTATTTGACAACTTTTCCAGAGATCATCGAGGCGTATTTCGACTATAGCATCCCTGGAAGAGCGGTAAAAAGTGGCTCACTAGCTTACAACATAGTTAGTCTGAGAGATTTTACCACAGATAAGCATAAAACTACTGACGACACTCCATACGGTGGCGGACCAGGAATGGTGATGAAATTAGCACCTATCCTATCCGCCATCGATGCTTTGTTGTTGCCAAAAAATTCAGCAATTATTCTTTTAACTCCCAAAGGTAGACTTCTCGAACAGAATTTGTTGGAAGAGTTGTCACTCATTGACCAATTAGTTTTTCTGTGTGGTCACTACGAAGGAATGGATGAGCGTATAGGTTTGTATGCCCACTATGCTATCTCAATTGGTGATTATGTCATTGGTGGTGGAGAAATTTCTTCTCTTGTTCTTAGTGATGGTATCATCCGACTACACAAAGACGTATTAGGAAATGCTGATTCTGCTCTGCAAGATAGCTTTTCTCAAGGTTTGCTTGATTACCCTCAATACACCAAACCTCGTATTATTGATGAATTTGAAGTTCCTGAAGTGTTATGCTCTGGTCATCACAAAAATATCGCTCAATACCGAAGGAAAGAATCCTTGAAGTGGACCCTTCTTCTAAGACCAGAACTATTAAAAAAGACTTTCTTGTCCAAAGAGGATAAAAACTTGCTTAAAGAAATTAAAAAAGACCTATTGTCAGCAATAACGGAAAACCTCAATGAATAAGCTTTTCGTGGCATTAGTGCATTATCCGGTGAGCAACAAAAATGGAGATATCATCAGCACCTCCATCACTCCATTTGATGTTCATGACATTGCCAGATCGTGCTTAACTTTTGGAGTAAGCGCTTACTATGTCATTAACCCTTCTCCTGGGCAAAAAAAAGTAGTGGACAGACTGATTCAGTTTTGGGATAGCGGCTTTGGTAAAACATATAATCCCAATCGAACCGAAGCTCTAGCAATTACAAAACACTCCAATGCGATTCAGGAAACCATTGAAGATATTTCCTTGACCACAGGAAGCTTACCTTTATTGATAGCAACGAGCGCAAAAACTACCGACCTTAAAAAAACAATCTCCATGCCCAAATTGCTTGAATTGAACCAAAAAAGAGATCTTCTGCTCCTTTTAGGAACAGGATGGGGATTAGCACCAGAGTTATTTTCACTGTCTGATTATATCCTTGAACCCATATATGGCTTGGAAGAATACAATCATTTATCTGTTAGAGCTGCCGCAGCAATAATGTTGTATCAATATTCCCAACTTCGAAAAACATCATGAAGCGGATAAGCCAGTACATACTTGCACACAAAAAAGAGTATATCTTTATATTATTAGTTTTGTTGCTAGTGGACGTTGCTCAGCTTTTTATTCCCATGATCATTCGCTCCGCAATCAACAATATCAGTCAACTTAAAAGTATGGACCAACTTATCTTAAGTTCTGTATGGCTATTTGGTTTTGCGCTCATTGTAACAGTGGGCCGTTTTGCATACGGAGTGAGTCTCAGAAAAATGGCTTTATCTTTTGATTACCAAAACCAATTAGCATTATACGAAAAATATCTTCAACTTCCTGATTCCTTTTTTCACACTCATGAAATTGGCGATTTGATGTCTCGAATTAGTCACGACACCCTATCCATTAGACGTTTTATGATCATGGGTCTTGTGTCAGCTATTGATATTGTTTTTATGGGTATCACTTCCCTAATGATGATGATTTATCTCAGCCCTTACCTTTCAATGATGGCTATTTTGCCTTTAATTGTATTAATATTCATCACGAGATACTTTTCCAGGCATATCCATGGCATATTTAAAAAGATTCAGCAAACCTTCGGATCCATCACATCCTCAGTGAGAGAGACCCTTATTGGCATGAAGGTAATACGCACCTTCACTCGAGAAGACTACTATTTGAAAAGGTTTACTGATCTTTGCCAAAGTTATTTAAAAATCAATATGACCCTTGCGAAGCTCATGGGAGTCTTTCACCCCTCAATTGGTCTCCTGGTATCCATAACCACATTTATTGTCTATTTGGTGGGTGGAAAGCTTGTTATGGATCAAGTGATATCTCTTGGCAACCTCATCGCTTTTGCTCAATACATACAAACACTTTCATGGCCCATGATGGCATTTGGATTTGTCGTCAATCTTTACCAAAGATCCAGTATTTCGCTAAAAAGAATTGAAGAAATACTTGCGTCCCCTTCGGCTGATGCCTTACAAAAAACCAAACTAACGCCAGAGATTTCCAATCACAACTTAAGCTTTAAAAATCTGAACTTTAGCTACCCCGAATCAAAAAAAGTTATCATTAAACAACTCAACCTTGAGATAAGCAGTGGACAGATATTGGCTATTACTGGCCCAACAGGCTCAGGCAAAACAACTCTGATATCCTTGTTGCTGCGCATTTGGGAAGCACCCTCACAAAGCATTTTTATTAATGAATATAGCATTGATTCAATCGAGCTTGATTTTTACAGAAGTCTCTTCTCGTATGTATCACAAGATACCTTCCTTTTTTCTGCAAGCATCAAAGAAAACATAGCTTTTGGTAAGCCTGACGCAAGCATGGAAGAGATCATAAGAGTTAGCCAACTTTCCGAATTGCATTCAGATTTAGACCAGTTTGATCAAGGCTACGATACCCTGATTGGTGAACGAGGAGTTACCCTGTCAGGAGGACAGAAACAACGCCTTGCTCTGGCTCGTGCCCTCTTAATGGAAAGACCTTTTCTGATTCTTGACGATCCACTTTCAGCAGTTGACCCCGAAACTGAAGAGAAAATCATCGACAAACTAAAAACTTACCTGCGGGATAGAAACTATGTATGCATCATGATATCGCATAAAATAACAGGTTTAGCATGGGCAGACAAAATAGTGGTGATTGATAAAGGAGAGATTTCAGAGCAGGGGAAACATGAAATCTTAGTCCAGGAAAAAGGGTACTATGCCTACCTTTATAAAAAACAGTTTTTAGAAGGTTGGAAGGAGCTGAATCATGATTCCTGACGAATCCTGGCAACCAGAAAAAGCTCAACTCAGCATTCTAACTTCTCTTTTGCCCTACCTAAAAAAGCACCGATCGCTTATCTTTCTTGCAGGAACATGCCTACTTCTTTCAACAATATTAAGCTCTGTTCAACCGCTTATTCTTCGTACGGCCATAGATCAATACATTCTAAAAAACAATTATCCTGGCTTAGTTCGCATCTCTATGATTTTTCTGGTTTTCGTGATAAGTTCATTTTTTTTAAATTATGCAGGCACTTACACCTCTTTCTTACTCGCTCAGCGTACCATAATCGATATTAGGAATGACATTTTTAGAAAGCTACTCACCTTATCAGTGTCTTTTCTCGGAAAAACTCCTCTCGGTGTGCTCATCACAAGAACCACCAACGACACTGAAAATCTAAACGAACTAATGAGTTCAGGTGCATTGCAGTTGATCAATAATATCATCCTTTTGTTGTCTACCATTGCTTTTTTGCTCTATCTCAACTGGAAGCTAACTCTAATCTCTTTGTTTTTATTGCCTGTAGTAATTGTTTTGATAGTAGTTTTCTCAAAAATGCTTCGTCAGGCATACCTTGTTTCACGCAATAATCTTACCAGGATCAACATATACCTTCAGGAAAACTTATCTGGTGTTTCTCTCATCAAGATTTTTGGACGAAAAACCAAAAATACCGATATTTTTAAAAAAATTGCCACAGAATACCGAATTTCAGTTTACAATGCCCTACGAAAAGATATTCTTTTCAACCAGCTTATCAACATGTCCAGCTACCTTTCACGAGTAGCAGTCATTATGTTTGGTGGATACATGGTAATTAGAGGAGATGCCACTATTGGCACTATCCCAGCTTTTCTTGCCTATTTGGAACACTTCTATCAACCTTTACGCGACCTGGGTGAACGATTTAACATCATTCAAGATGCTGCAGCCTCCATGACCAAAATCTCAAGCATACTGAACAACACAGATACAGTTCCGGAGCTTGACACACCTTCACAAAATCCAATAGAAGGCAAAATTTCATTTGAAGCTGTTTCTTTTAAGTATGACACCCAACGGGTTTTGGATAAAGTATCATTCAACATCGCCAAAGGAGAGAAAATAGCCATTGTCGGTCCAACTGGTGCTGGAAAATCAACTATCATGAACCTTTTGTTGCGTTTTTATGACGTTGAAGAAGGAAAAATCCTGGTGGATGGTGTGGATATTCGTAACTACGAACTAAAACATCTGAGGAGCAATATGGCTATTGTTTTGCAAGATGTTTTTATCTTTAAAGAAACCATACGCAACAACATCACACTCGGAAACCCATCAATATCCGACGAAACCATTGTTAAAGCCGCTCAATATCTGAATGCTTACGATTTCATCATGAACCAAAGCAAAGGTTTTGAGACCGAGTTGAGTGTTGAAGGCTCTAATCTTTCACATGGACAAAAACAACTTATCGCTTTTGTTCGCACCTTGGTTTACAATCCCAAAATCCTACTACTTGACGAAGCAACCTCCAGCGTCGATACCCAAACTGAAAAATTGATCCAGCAAGGAATAGAAAAACTTATGCAGGGAAGAACCTCCATAGTTATAGCTCACAGGCTTTCAACCATTATCAATAGCGACAGAATTTTTGTGATTCAAAAAGGAGCTTTAGCTGAAGTAGGAAATCACTCTGAGCTCTTGCGCAAAAAGGGTCTTTACTACCAGCTTTACACCACCCAATTTGCTCAAAACTTCACTTCCTAGGTCTGCTAAGTTTTTTTAATTACCTTACCTTGATTCCTTCACGTTGAAAGAATTTAAGCTTCGATGCTATGAGCTTGTCAATGGTAGGATCTGATTTGTTGTAGATAGTTTTGATATAGCTTTGTGTCTTTAACAGGTCATAGTATGTCAAATCTTTGGTGTAATCATGCAGTTTAAAAACTAACTTTTCACTTTCCTCTGGGAAAACTCCATACCAAAGATCATACCTAAATCGTCCATACTCCTGGTCTCTTATCCATCGATCCCCTGTCTCATGCAAAGCTTTAAGCATACGCTCTGCTGTTTCCAGGTAGCTCTTTTTGTATGTTGAAAGATATAGCTCAAACAGGTAGTTCATTTCAGAAAGAATGTGGTTTAAGGAAGCATGAGTTGGAAAAACTTGATCCAGTAGGTAGTAGTCATAACAAAAAAAACCTTCAGGTCCTGTTGAAATTCCTTCTCTGGATAGTACTTTTTGATGAAGAAAATCACCAAACTTTTCTCCCGCACTCAGCGCATCAGGGATCTGAAAGGTATTATAAACTTGTAACAAAAAAAAGCCTGCATCCGTGCAATATCTGGTATCGATATAGCCCTCAGGAATCTGGTAGGAACTCCAAAGGTATTTGCTACGTACATCAGATATCCATACTCCATATCGATGGGCTGATTTTACTGTAGTATAAACTGAATTTACAAAGAAGTCATAAAAAAAACTTTGATCAGTATCCTGCTGATGCAGATTCATAAAACGTCGACCTTCCCACATCGCATAATTATAGTAATAATCGTAGGTTTCGTCAGAAGCACCTTCGTAAAACAAGGAACTTGCAATATGGTAAACTCCATCCATAGATAGCTTTTTTTTCAGCGTAAAATCTGCGGCAAGCATATTTCTCGTGGTTTCTTCATTATCGTAATCAAGAAGCCTTTTTGGACTGATAAAAAACCAATTTTCCTGATATTGGTATGCTTGAATTTTGATTGGAATAGTGACTTTTAAAAACTGCTCTTGTTTATTCATCATGACAAGCGGTTTAAGATCAGAGCTTTGAAGCTCTCTCAAGCGGATATCCTTGTTTTTGAAAACAGCCCCAGGACCAATGACTATGCTTCCATTGATGTTTCCATAAGAAGATATTGTTTCGATATAGTTCAAACTTGAGGGTAGATAGGTCGCTTTTTCCCCTAAACTCACCTCCAACATACTTGATTCCATTTTATCCATCTCGGTAGGCTTCAATAGTGAATTGTAATTTAAAGATCTTGCCCTGCTTTCTTCAAAAAAAGCCAAAGGCAGATCTAAGGTAAAATGCAGTTCTTGATCAAATCCCTTTTCAGAAAAAAAACGTAAAAATAGAAGGGTATCCGCATTGTCAAAATATCGTGCAGTAATACGAAGATCTATAGATGGTTCATGGTCAAGAAATTCCAAACGAGTTTTCAGAATATGTTCATCAACCAATAGGGTATTTTTGCCAGATAACATTTTGTCGCGAATATAGCTTTTTTGCATAAAATCCAATTCATGCGAAAAGCTTAACTTTAAATGCTTGGTTGCATCAATATGGTTAACAAAACTTATACTTTTTTGCTTATCATTAATCCTAATTCCTCTTTCAGGGTAAAAACTTTGCTGGGTGTCGATAATAAAAACTGAAGCCATCGAAAAAACCAGGACTAATGAAAAGCTTATCCATCTCTTGTTCATTTGTGCTTACCTTTGTATGACTTTAAAAAAGAAACGAAAGTATCTCTTATTTCTTCTGGAGTGTTTTGGGATAAACTCTCAATCCACATCAAATCTTCTTCACTTAAAGGTGTTGCATTCGCTGTGTCTTTGGCTTTTTTTTCCTGGACATTACCAATTCTTATTAGCAGCTTTTCAATCAGAATTTTACCTGCAAATGCATTCATTTTTGCCATCAACTCTTGTTCCATGGCATGTAAAGCATAGCTCCACATCGAATTTCTACAATGGATACAAGCTGTACCATTTTTTATCCATTTGAGAGAGGTGTGTTTGCTCAATCCAGGACCGACAATCTCAGAATAATGTCGCAGGAGATGAAGCACTTGAGTGCTAATTGGCCATCGTCGATGAGAACTGATCTGCTCAATGAGATAATCTAAATGCAACATAGCTTTTGAATACTTTTATCCAAGCTTAGACTCAAATCTGATTTTATGGGAAGCTCATTTAAAGAACTCACAAAAACCTGCGTTTTATTAATGGTAAAGGACAAAACTTTACCCAAATTGTTTAAATCCAATTCAGAGGAAAGATCATCCATCAATAGAACAGGAGTAACTTTCGTGTATTTTTCCAAGGTCTGAAACTCACACAGCTTTGTAAATATCGTCATAATCTTGGTTTCCCCCTCCGAGGCATAATCTTTTGCCAAATGGGAATTGAATAAAACCTCTAGTTGGTCGAGGTGGGACCCAATAAGGGATATTCCTCTTCGGCTCTCGATATTGAGTAAGTCACGAAGAGAATTCGAAAAATTGCTAAATGGCTCATAAAGCCATTCTAAGGTCTCAACGCCAGACAAAGGACACTCCAAAAGTATTTGTTTTAGCTGAGCATTGAAGAGGTTGAGCATGGATCTTCGCTCGGACTGGATAAGCTTGGAATAGCGAATTAACTCATCAGTAAGAATACTATACATCTGGTGATCCATAGTGCTGGAGGTAATATTTTTAAGGAGCGAGTTTCTTGCCTGTAAAGTCTGCTTATACTTGGACATAATCAAGGAAAATTCAGGATTAATTTTAAGTTTTATTCGATCTAAAAAATGTCTGCGGGTATTGGGTTCGCCTTTAATTAAATAGCTGGAGGAAGGTGTAAAAACGACCACATTGGTTTCAAAAAAGAGTTGACTAGATTTTGCATACTCTTTTTCATTGAGCTGAACAGACCTACTCTTATCTTTTTGAAATGAAACCTTAATTTTTTTTTTCAACCCATCCTTGGTGTACTCAGTTTCTAATCTAAAATAATCCTTGTTAAAGGAGATTAGATCTTGATCGTGTCTGGATCGAAAGCTTTTACATGTCAGAGAATAATAGATAGCTTCCAGGATATTGGTTTTTCCTGAACCATTGGGACCCAGGAGCTGGATGAACCCTTTTGGGAAGGAAACAATTAACTCATCAAAGCTCCGAAAGTTCCAGGCTGAAATAGAGCTAACATGCATACATCAGGGCTTTCGCAGTGAAACTATGAGATATAGGTATTTATCTGAATCCTTTTCCTTCATGATAATAGGATGGAGAGGTCCTGCAGTTTCCATAGTCATCTCTTCGCTTTCAATTCCTTCAACGCCTTCCATAAGCTTTCGCACATCAAATACTGCTTCAAACTCACCGCCACTAGCTACTACATTTAAGGCTTCTTCGCCAGAGCCAAGTTCTGGATCACTGGCACTAAGAATTAAACGATTTTCCATAACTTTAAAGTTTACACGTTTTGAGGTAGTTCGAACGAGTAAATTGAGACGATGTAAAGATTGCATAAACTCGCCTGTTTTCACTTCAAATCGATAAGCTACTGAGCTTGGAATAACTCTTTCGTAATCAGGAAAATTGCCTTCAAGTATGCGTGAGATTAAGATTTTGTTTTCACATTGCACAGACAGTTCTCTGTCACCAACCGTAAATTGAACCGCATCAGTGTTTTTGCCAATCATTTTTGCCAAGACCTGGAAAGTCTTTGGGGGAATCAATAAATGCATTGAATTTAGATCGACTTTTTCCCAGTGTTTTGCTATCATCAGCCTTTGTCCATCAGTGGTAACCAAGCGAAGTTCGTTTGCAAATGTTTGCAACAAAACGCTGGAAAACGAGATGTTTCCTTCACCCTTGGCTGAAATTGCAGCACTTACCTTTTTGAACAGATTTAACATTTCCTGGCCATGAATAGCATAGCTGGTTCCTTCTACCTGGGGTAAGGAGGGGAACTCTGCAGAATCCATGCAATTTATAAAGAATCGATTGTTTTGCCCAATAATATGCAAACTGTTTTCTTCAAATTCAAGACTCAGCTCATCCTCTGTCATACTTTTTACTATGTCTGCAAATAACTTTGCGGGTATAGCCGTTTTCATTTCTCCTTCACTGGAACAAGACAATCGTGTAACAAGACTTATTTCCAGGTCAGATCCAGTCATTTCAATAGTATCTTGATTCAGACGAAACAGAATATGATTTAATACAGGGATCATAGAACTTGAAGGAACAACGCTAATCATCTCTTGAAGAGCTTCGCTCAATTGAACTCTTGAACATTTTACTATCATATTTGCACCTCTCACTTAATTAAACTCAAAGTATAACAAAATTATTCTGTTCTGTGCATCCCACTGAATTTTAGCACCCATTGGCTCAGTAATAAAACGTAAAGGCACCAAGGTTCTTCCATTTTCAATAAAAGGAGCAACATCGATTTCACGATCAAGCCCGTTGATTTTTATCTGTTTTTTTCCAATCCATAACTCTACCAAAGTATTTCGATATTTGTAAGTAACTCGCCTATCCCTTGCATCCCAAAAAACCTCAGCGCCAATGATCTCACCTAAGAATCGTAGGGGAACAAATGTTCGCTGGTCTCGAATAATAGGTGGCATATCAAGCAAATAGGGCCATTTTATATTATTTACTTCAACCTGTGGGTCATCCACTCGAAGCTGAACTTGCAACACGGAGGGCAAATAAGACACCTGCAATCGTTTATCTTGAAGTTTTCCTTCGGTATCAAAAGCCTGTATATGGATTTGCGATTCTCCCACAGGGATCCCCACTCGAGCGGTAAAAATGTTTTCATTGATGCTATCAACAGGATGATTGTTAACCAGTATCTTTGCTTTGGGGTCACAACTGCCTTGAAGCGTCAGAACTGCTTCATATAGCACCGAGTTGTCTTTTAAGCTTACTTGCAATGGAAGAGTTGCGGGAATAGCTGATACCTCGTTAGAAAAATCACTCAAAGTACCTTTAGCATTGATAGCTTTCATAACATAAAAATAGCGCAGACCATTTTTTACTGCATCATCTTGGTAAAAATGTAATGAAGCGTTAATTTCACGAATCAGTTGGTACTGGGATCCGGATTCCTGACTACGATATACTTGATATTTTATTGCATCAGGTATTGGTTCCCAGCTAAGAGTGGTTCTGCTGTCCGAAGTCAGTGCTCTTTTTATAACTGGAGCAGGAAAATGATCGATATCACCTTCTTGCACCTTAAGATTAACTTCCAATTTAATCAGATCTTCACTCACCGAAGAACCATACAATATGAAATAAATATATGCCTTATAAGATCCAGGAGGCAAAGTCATCGAACGCACTCTCAAATGAAGACTGGCTTGGTTTTGAGGTAACACAATGCCGTTGTTTGGAGAAAAATCTATCCAAACTGGAGGAGCATTTTCAGAAGGAGTCAGAGAAATTTGGGATGAATTTGAGCTCTCGTTGCCATACAAGTCATAAGCCCTAACAACGTAATGATAGCGAACTCCATTTCGCACCAAAGAATCCTGATATTGGTTTATGACTGGAATTTTAGCTAAAAAGGTGAAGTTTCTCTCGCTTTCCGTTTTTCTGTATATGTTGTATCCAGCAAGATCAGTCTCAAAACGTGATACACTCCAATATAAAGTAACTATGCTATTTCCAGGAAACCCTCGAGCATTTTCAGGGGACATGGGTGGTACTATTTTTTCCCATGGACGTCCATAAGCTACAAGGCTCCCAGTATTGTCTACGGTGTAAAGCAAACCTTGAGCCAATACTAATTCTGAATAAAGAGGAAATCTAAAGTTTACATGCCAAACACTTGCTCCTTTTTCTTTTTCAAGAGCATGAACTTGTCCATTGTTTAAGCCAATGTAGATATGACTTGGGCTGAGTGATGGAGCTACATGTATAGGAGAAGAAAGACTCACTTGCCAATTCAATTTTCCAGTAAATCGATCAAGAGCAAGCACATCCCCCAAGACTGAGGTAAAATATACTAAATTTTGATCACAAGAAATTGAGGTACTGGTTTCTTTTTCCATGGGGTATTCCCATCGAATCACTCCTTCACGATCCAGGCATACCACAGTAGTGGTGGCCTTATCATTCGAGTCGCTAAGAAGAGCAAGGTAAAGCAAGCCCTCCTTAAAGCTGGGAACTCCTTGAACGTTGCCTTCCAGCTTTTTTTTAAACTTTTCGCTTCCATCATTTAGGCTTAAAGCGGTAAGCACATTGTTGGTAGATAACGCAAAAACATGGTTGTCGCCTAAGGTCAGACTTGTGTAAACCCCCTGAGTTTGCCATATTATCAGTCCTGTATCCTGGTTTAAACAAAGGACAGAGTGGCCTGTAGCATAATAAAAACGTCCTTCCGCCGCAACAAACGAATAAGTTGAAGTATTTGGAGCATCGTATTTCCAAACGTGACGCTCTGTAAATCTGTCATAAACCTTAAGTCCTTCGTTGCTAACTACCACCAAATGCCTATCTACAAAATGCACAGCATAAACTACGCTTCCAAATGGAATCGTTTCACGATACACTCCTGTTCGTGAGTCAAGCACATATAACATTCCATCTTCACCAGGAATGTAAATGTTTTTTCCACTTACTACAGGGGATCGAAGAGCTCTTTGGCTTTGGTATCTCCATTTATACTCATAAGGAGGTTGTGATGATTCAATAGCATTAAAACCATCTCTTTGAAAACTACATCTTGTGGTTTGCCAAAAAGAACCTGTTTCGTAGTCCTCTTGCAAGCTTAAGGCAGTTAAGGGAGCATCAAGGGCTTCCATTGTTTTGATGGTGGAAAAATAGAGCAAATCATTGGTATGATTGCTAAGCTCTACTTTTTGTTCGACTTGCTCGTGCTCTCTAAGTTCCACATTGAATTGATGGATATTCAAAGTCACCACATCAGAAGCTTTGGCTTGCTTGGATAGGTGGAATATATTGGGTACGGAGGAGGAAATGCAGAGCAACAAGACGCAGGAGACACTTGCTAATACAGCATTTTTCATGTATTTCCCCCCTGAGTAATTATTTAGTTTGATCGACCCGTCCCATTACTTTGATTATGTACAATAAAATACCTATCACAATCAAGAATGCTCCTGATAAAACAACATACTGCTTCTGAAAATCGTACAATGCTCCTTTTTCTGCTAAAAACAATAAACCAATACCAAACAAGGCGATCAAGGATAACAGGGCGAAAAACATAAAGTAAAGATTCTTTTTCATCCATTAGCTCCTTTCGTAAAAAACTTTTGGATAAAAAAATCAAACAACTTAAAATTACGTCTGTTGTTGCTTTGTTTGTAATCTTCGTAATAGATGATGAAGACTAAAAATAACAGGATGGCAACACATAAAGCAAAAGTAAGAAGCATGGCTAATAATGTTGTCCAATTAAGCTGAGCTGTTCGAGAAAAATAGATCCTAAAATACTTAAGCTCTTGAAGAAACAAATTTACAAATAGAATCTCCAAGCATAATGAAACTATAAAAAGTAAGGTACTATTTTTGGTGAACCAGTCGACCTTTTTTTGCTTCATTCATCATCACCACCCTTTGGATAAAATTACCAACAATAATTATTAGAGCATAAGCTGATACGATATACTTTACATCTCCTTTGAGAATGTTTGCATCAGTGATCATTGCGCTTCGATAGGATAGTAAGGCAAACAAAATCACTCCCAGGGCTCCAAGAGCTATCCACATGATTCTCTTACGAGCCTGAATGAAGGGATTTCTTTCTATCCAGGGCATCAAAGCTACAAAGATAAGAAAACCTGCACTAAAAAGAACACCACTGACAAAATCCATGATTTTAAGGAAATAATAAACAAACAGGAAATACCAATCTGGTAGAATATGATCAGGAGGTGAGTCAGGAGTTGCAGGACCATGAGCAGGCATGGGAACGAACTGAACCAGTAATAAAATGAGAGCAAAAAAGACTACAATTGCAAAAACAGGTGCGTTGATTCTGCGTTTTTTGCGGAAGTAATAGAACATTTCAATACCAAAGAATACCAACAAAGGAGCGATATAATGCAAGGCATAAAATCGGAGAAAGGAGTTTTGGTTGAGCACTGTGCCTCCCCGCATGATAAACTGGACCAAAGCACCTAAATTTAATGATCCAATAACAGGGAAGTAATCGATAACCGTGGGAAAGGTGGTACCAATAGTGGTTGCCCAGAATCCAAGCTGATCAATTACCAAAACATAACCACTGAATCCAAATACTGTGGTTAATAACAAAAAGAAAATCGCTATCAACCAGGACAACTCATTGGGTTTTTTAAAATCAGCTGTGAAGAAGAAACGAAAAACTCGTAGCATAGCGAGAACTATGATGGCTTCAGCAGTAAATTTGTGAATTCCTCTCAACCAGAATCCGATGGGAAAGCCTAAAAGTTTAAGGTCGTTAGTGATGTACATTACACTTCGATAAGCATTTTCAACGGTGGGGATATAATAGATTGCTAAAATGGAGCCAATGATAATCTGAATAAAGAGACCAATGTACAAATACGTTCCAATATAATATGCAGGGTTTTTGGGGTGGGCTTGATATAGCGACTCATCAAGTATATCCACTCTCGCCCATCGATCTTTTAACCAAAACCTAAAATATGACCAAATGGTTTTTTTCTTAGCCATTTTTTCCTCCAGAATTAGTATTCATTGGGCATGGATTGCAATGTCTTCCAGGAGAAGACAGGACCGTCCAAACAAACATACTGGCTTCCAGCATTACAGTGGCCACATTTGCCAATACCACATTTCATTCGATTTTCCAATGAAACAAAAACGTGTTCTGGCGGGAAATTGATGTTGGTAAGTGCTTGATATACTGAATTCAACATCATGGGAGGCCCTACGACGAAAACCTTGGTTTGCGAAAAGTCCTTGTCTAGATGAAACAAGACTTCGCTGGGGTCTGAAGATTGAGGATTAAGAAATTGTGTCACAAAGCCTGTATTTCCATTCCAGTCTTTTTCAGGTTTATCAATCGTAAGTTTGAAGATAGTGTTGGGTTTATGTCTCCATTGTTTGACATCGTCGCGATATATTATGTCGTTTGAGGATTTGGCTCCATACAGAATCTCTAAATTTTTAAAATTCTCCTGATGGTGAAAGAAATAAGACACCACACTTCGAAGAGGAACCAGACCTATTCCACCAGCAAGTAAGACTAAATTCGAATTGCTTGAAGCAGAGATGGGAAAACCATTACCATAAGGACCTCTTAATCCAATTTTATCCCCTACACCCAGACTATGAACTTTATTGGTGAATGAACCCATGTTAGCAATACAGAATAACAAGGTTTTATCGTTTATTTCTGAGACAGATATGGGTGCTTCGCCATAACCTGGAAGAGATAGTTGAAAAAACTGACCTGGCATAATAGGTTTTTGTATTCCCTCTGGAATCTCCAGTAAAAAGCTTTTAATCGAGGAGTTTTCTTGTTTTGTTTGTATTATTTCGGCATAACTGGGTTGATATGGATTCACTATTTTATTCACCTAATGCCTCCTTTGCATCCTTTAAAATGGAGCGAGTATTTATGCCAACAGGGCAGACTCGAATGCATCTTCCGCAACCAGTGCAAGACCACTGGTCCATCTTTTCCACAGTATATTGAAACTTATGAAGTATTCGTTGTCGCAAGCGGTGTAGCTTGGATGATCGTGGATTATGACTCGAGGCATGGAGAGTAAAATCAGCAAAAGAACATGAATCCCACGACCTATACCTGCAACCCTTGGATGAAGAAATCATTGAATCATTCATATCAAAGCAAGAACAAGTAGGGCAATCAAAAGTACATGCTCCACAAACTATACAGGCCTCACTGTATTTATTCCAAAAGTCTTTATTGTAGGTCTCACTTAGTCGTCCTCGTATCTTGGATAAATCTATTTTTTCAATCAGTTTGGAACTGGTTTTTTCAGTGATTTCATTTTTTTGGGTAGCTAGCGTTTCGTTAGAGGCTTCTTTCCATCCTTTAGAGATGCTTGCTAGATATTCTTGTCCTTTTTCGCTAAGCTCTTCTACCAGAAAGTCTTCCCCGGAAGGTACAAGAAAAATATCAGCGTGAATACTAGTTCCTGGTTGTATGCCCATGCTCGTGCAAAAACAAGCATTGGAAGGATACTCACATGCAACACCCAAAATTAAGGTGTTGTTTCTTCGTTGAACATAATCATGATCACTGATGTTGGATGAAAAAAAACTGTCCATATAAGCTATTGCAGCTAAATCGCAGGGCCTTAGACCAAAGAGCATTTGCTTTTTTTGGCTGATGTCAGACTCAAGCAAGTGAGGATTTTTTTCATCAAATTGGACTAACGAAGAGCTTTCAGGAAAAAGATAGCTTTTTGAGGGTTTGAGCGGAATGGATGTGTTTAAGGCAATTTCATTGATGTTTTGAATCTTATTGAAGCTGATTAAACCAAGGGGGTTAAGGGATGGGGCAATGAGTTGAGTTTCAGCTGTTAGATAGGGCTCTAAAAGCTGTTTGAGTTGACTTTTTGAAATCTGATAAGTTTTCATTGTGTTACCCCTCCTAAACCAAATCTTCGCCAAGCCTGTAGGATAACATGGCTTGACGCATACTGTCGGATGAACCAGCTGAAAAGTCAAGGGACTCTTGCATCAATCGATGAAAATACTCGTAAAGATGGCTTAGCGGAATACCTTGAGGACAGATTCGCTCACATTCTCCACAAGCTGTACAATTTGGGGCAACATGGTAAAAACGAATCATATGAAATAAGATGTTGTCTATCGGAGAAATTTCTTTGTCTAAAAAACCGACAGTCATTTTGGGTTTATCAAAAATGCAACGATCGGAACAAAAACAAGCGTGACATACATTCCTGCAAGCATTACATCGAATACAAGCGGATAGCTCTGCTTTAAGCTGATCAAATAGATCTTTTCCTTTTTTTTGGTCTTGTAGCAATACTTTGTTTTCCGCTGTAGCTATTGAATAAGGATGGCTTTTCCACTTTTTTTCATCACCAACAAAAACATGGCTCATAGTGAGATGATATTCTTTGTTGCATTCAAGACATTTACTCGAAATGACCTTGCTTACTGGGATGCTGAGTGGTGATCCATCAAGAAGCGTCAAAGACAGCTCAGTTAGATGCAAATCAATGGCTTTGATATCCTTGTCCAGACCAATTTCATTTTTAACTTTTTTCATGTCTGCCATACCCTCGCAGGCATAGACGACAAGTTTTAGTTTGTTGGGATTAATTTGTTGGTCTGAGATCATCTGAGTAACCGCTTTGGTGTCACATGGTTTGCACAAAACATACAAGTAGCCTTGAAGTGTGCTTAAACGATTTTCTTTTTGAAAAAACTCACTGAGATAAACAGCAAGGTTGTTGAGATGAAAGAAACCAGCTTCAATTTGATCTAAATCAGCCTTATTGCGCAGGATACAAGGAGTAAGAATGCCTGGAGTAGAAGAAGACCTTAGCGCTAAAACTACATCGTTTTCTTTCATGACAGATTTCAAATACTGAATTATGGCATCACGAATTTCATTAATCATACCGTTATGCCCCCTTCTCTATTTGTGTTTCTTTAAGGTATTGCATAAAAGTCTCAAACTGCTTAAGGACTAAAGCATCTTTGCCTGGATTGCTCCATATGATGTTTAAAAGCCTATCATTTAGTCCAAATCCTTTCAGAACTTCTTTCGCTAAAAAGAATCTTCTTTCAGAGAAGAAAACTCCTTCTCTGAAGTGACAATCTGAAGGCTCGCAACCCACGAGAATCACAGCACGAGCTTCCTTCATAAGAAGTCGAAAAATAATCACAGGATTGAGCTTGCCAATGCAAATAACAGGGATGACCCGGAGAGCAGGATATTTACTCTTAAGAGAAGATATTAGTTTTTTCCGCTTATCCGCTTGACACACGAAGGCAATTACAGTGTTTGTTCGATCCATACTTTTCTTACCTCCTCCAGCAATATTTCATCTTTGTGGTTTTCGAGTTGAATCACCGATGATCGACAAGCTCCGACACAAATACCACATCCTTGGCATTTGCTGTTTATGACTGTAGCCACTTGGAAGGATTGCCCATTTTTTGTAATGTTTTTTTCTGTGATTGCTTTTTTGGGGCAAACATCTGAACAATACATACATCCCGTACATCTGGCTTCATCGACAAAAGCATATATGCGTTTTTGCTTTGTTATATAGGGCAGAAGAGCCAAAATAACGAGCAAAAGGAAGGCTATCCCAATCCCTATAAACAATCGCATAGGCGAAAAATCACCGCTAGGTAAGTTGGGGCTATCGGGAAGAGGAGCTATTGGAAAAAGCCCAGAAAGGGCAATCATAATACCAATAAAAATAAAGCTCAAGGAAGAAGAAGGAAAAACTTTGGGTCGAGCTATTCTACTGAAATGAGTAATGAGAAAGACAAAAATCAATATTGGAAAGAGCAAATGAAGGCCATAGTTGATGGACAATAAAGATTGAAAATCTCTCCGTCCAATTTTAAACAAATCAGCCATACCATTCAGCACCAGTTGTGAAAAACCGTCAAACGAAGAAAGAAAGCCAGTGAGGGTAACCAAGAGTGTAATAAACAAAAGCACAACTCCTGTGACCCAACCTACGTCACGGGGACGTAAATATCTCCCAGTAGTATACATTCGAATCATGTGCAATATGCACATGATAATCATTCCAAAAGCAGAGTAACGATGGAGTGTTCGAAGGAAAAAGCCATAAGGCAATAAATTGGTGATATAGATTAAGGACTGGTACGCTTCAGAAACATACGGAATAAAGTTCATAAACAAAAACACTCCAGTAAAAACCTGGATTAGCAGAAAGAGAAAAGTAATCCCTCCAAAATAATGTGCTGGATTTAAAAGATAGCTCAGGGATTTGTTTTGAGTTTCATCCATTATTCGCCACCACCAATACTTATAAGATAAATATCATCGTCTCTAACTTCGATGACAAAAGTGCTTAATGGCTTAGGCGGGGGGCCCAGAGTGACCTCTCCGCTGGAAGGATCAAAGGCTCCATCATGGCAATTACACCAGAATTGTTGATCTTCTTGTTTGGAATCGTCATACTTGACAGCGCAATTCAAGTGAGGACACACAGCGCTATATGCCTTAATTGTGCCTTCATCATTAAAGAGCAAACCAAAAATATTCTCTCGAACTTTTTTGGGGCCAGAAAAGGGAAGATCAAGGGTTACCTTAAATGATCCACCCTTTCCAGGTGGAAGCTCGGAAGCCTTCACCGAAAGTTTGATTGGATCAAAGGTAGCTGGAAAGCTATAATGAGTGAATTTGTATGGCTCAGCATCGTGATAAAGCATACGCAGAACAGGAGACATGGAAACAAAGAAAAAACACAATACAAGAACAATAACAACTAAACCAAGACCTTTACTTCTCGAAATACCTCTCATACCGCAGAGTACCTCCAAAGGAGCTGATCTATTTTATATCCTAGTATATTGTATTGTTTAGCCTCAGTTATTCAACTTTTCGAATTGGCTCATCTAAAATCTGGACGAAACTAATTCATTTCTTCCTTTAAAAAAAATTGATATGAAGGGAGAAATTCAGTGTAAAGGCCTCCTGCAGCAGCAACCACAGGAGGATATATTGAATAAAGAGCTTATGCGAAGTGAACGCATTAAACTGGTTAAGATTATGTCAAAGAATTATATGAATGCAAACAAAAAGGATAAAGGG